>Ga0156531_1132_pt1 | contig 37873 bp, 37 predicted proteins | sample RifOxyB3_FD_111926 | JGI IMG/M metagenome (GOLD analysis project Ga0156531, IMG submission 111926) | Lentisphaerae bacterium RIFOXYB12_FULL_65_16 | reverse complement strand
GCGGCGGCGCGAACCGGCACGAGTAACACCAACCTATGATCGGCCGGTCCGCCGGCCGGGGGCGCTGACGCATTACTCGTCGGGTCGCAGGGCTGTTTCAAGATCCGGTATTCGCGAACGTGGCGTGGCGCTGAGTACCCCCGGCGTGTCCTCGCGCCGGGGGGAGGGGCGGCCTGAGGACAGGCCGCCCCCACTTGGCGTCCGCAGCGGCGTGACCCTCCGAGGACGCGGTGTCAGATCTTGAAACAGCCCTGGTCGGGTCGCGGTCGCGCTTGACAGCAGGCCGGTCTGGTGGCAAGTTGCCAGATTTGCTGGCGTCTATCCAGAAGAGGGCGTCTGGCAGTTTTTGGACGGATCGTCGGGCCCTGCCATTGGGGACAAACAGGGAAGACATGACAGCACAAGGGGAAGCTGAACTGGCGCCCGGTTCGCTGGTCGCCGGTTACCGCATCGAGCGTGAGTTGGGCCGCGGCAACATGGCCGTGGTCTACCTGGCCACGCAGATGAACCTGTTGCGCGAGGTGGCGTTGAAGGTGCTGGCTCGCACGCTGGCCGACGACGAGGAGTACGTCTGCCGCTTCTTCAACGAGGCCCGCGCGGCGGCGGCGCTGTCGCACCCGAACATCATTCAGATCTACGATGCCGGAGTGTCCGAGAACGACACGTACTTCCTTTCCATGGAGTATGTTCAGGGCGAGAACCTCGACCAGCTCCTGGCGCGCGACGGATACCTGGAGCCTACCCGCGCCCTGAACATCGGGCTCGATGTGGCCCAGGCCCTGCACTACGGCTGGCAGAGCAAGAGCCTGATCCACGGCGACATCAAGCCCGAAAACATCATGATCAATGTCAACGGCACGACGCGCCTGGCGGACTTCGGCCTGGCCAAGATCGTCGGGCACGAGTTCGCCGGACAGGGCGCCATGCTGACCCCGCTGTACGGTGCGCCGGAGATCATCCGCGGGCAGCAGAAAGCGGGCGATTGCCGGGCCGACATCTACTCGTTCGGGGCGTCCTTGTATCACATGCTCTGCGGTGTACCGCCGTTCCCCGGCACCGACCCGCAGGAAGTCATGGACCGGCATGTCTCCGAGCCGCCGTTGCCGCTGCGCGACCGCAACCCGGCGGTCTCAAGGGAGATTTCCGACTACGTCCTGCGACTCCTGGAGAAGGCCCCCGATGCGCGGCCGCAGGGTTGGGCTGAGGTGGTCGAGCGGCTCAAGGGCTTCCTGGGCGCTGGCACGGCCAAGAAGAAGCCGGTGCGGAAGTTTCACCTGAGCCAGGACGCCGCCACCGCCCTGGCCACGCCGCCGGATCTTGTCGCGGGGACCGGCCCGGCGCCGAGGAAGCGGGTCGGCGTGGGGTCCCTCGCGCTGGCCGTCCTGCTGAGCCTGTCCGCCGCCGGACTTCTGGGAGTGGTCGCCCTGCGCCTGCTTCGACCGGCCCCGTCGGACGTTGAAGATGCTGCCGTGGAAGCCACCGCCACGCCCGCACCCCAGCCCGCCGCACCGGAACCGGCTGTCAGCACCACCGCCCCGTCACCCAAGGAGCGAGCCCAGGCCGAATGGCTCGAGCTGCGAGAACGGCTGAAGCACATCGACGACATCCAGGCGCAATTCCGGCTCCTCGAAGCGTTCCAAGCCAAGCACGGTGACGAAAACACGCCCGCCGCGGTGACGGCACGCTTGCGCGGGTTGCGGAAGTCGGCAGGGCCGCGCGTCGACGGCGCGGCGGCGCCGGCGTCGCCGGCCGCCAAGGGCCCGGACGCAACCCCCGCCAGCGACCCGACCACGGCGAAGACCACCACCGGGACCGCCGCTGGCACTCGACCGGCCGACGCGCGGCCAAAGCCCGCCGGCAAGCCCGATCCGAACATCATCGAGAGCGAGGATGCCGAGGACGGCGACACGGCGTCCTGGGACAGCTATGACGAACGCGGTGTGGCCACCATCACCAACGTCGAGGACCCGGTGGACGCGAACAGCCGCGTCATCAACCTGGACACGGGCGGGACAACGGGGGGCGCCCGGTACACGTTCGTCAACCCCGTGCCTCCCGGGGCGATCATTCAGTGGCGCATGTGCCGGCCGGCCGGGTATGTCGTCTACCTCCTGTGTGACACGACGCTTGGGACCCGGTACCTGCAGTACACCCCGGGACCGCCGGGCAAGACATCGGATGACCAGCAGTACGTCCCGATCCAGCTTCCGCCGGAGACGAACAGCGGCGCCTGGGTCACCGTGCGGCGCGATCCGCAGACGGACCTGAAGGACGCGCAACCCGACAATGAACTGATCGGTGTGAAGACGTTCCTGACGCGCGGCAACGGCTACATCGACGACCTCGTCGTGCTGCGCCCGCAGGGCGCAGCGACAACGGTCACGCCCAAGGCCGAGCCGGCCCGCCGTCCGGGAGTGGCAACGTCCCGCCTCCCGCCCTCGAAGGCGACAAGCACCGCCGGGAAACTGGCGGACGGGGCCGTGGCGGTGGCGTCTTCGCTCCTCAGTGAAGACGCGTCCGAAGCGCGTGGCCTGGACCTGCTCCGGTTCGCCTTGGCTGTCGACCCGGGCAACGCGTGGGCGCTCCTGCTCCAGGCCAAACTGGAACGCAATCAGCCGTTGCCCCAGGCTGAGGGTGGCGACCAGAGTGAGGCCTACGTCGACTACCTGCAGTCGGTGATCCGCAAGACCAGTTCAGCGTCGCGGCAACTTCTGCTCTGGGAAGTCATCGAGCTGGTGGACCCGAAGAATGAGGCGGCGCTGCTCGCCCTCACCAAGGCCAAGAACAAGGGTGTGGACACCCGCTTCGAGGCCCTGCTCGCCGCACTCGGCGGCGCGACGGCGGGGCAGTAGCCAAGCCCCAACCCCGCAATCCCACGGGACGGCGTGCTGCGTCAGTCGCGGGTGCAGGGTTGGGGGTGGCTGGCCAAAGTGGCGGGACCGGCTCGGTCCCGCGGGTGTCGGAGCGAGCCGCTCCGACCACTCTAGGCGCCAGCCCCGGTCGACCTTCGACCTTATCTCCACCCGCCACTGACGCTTCACCGGGACGGCTGCCAGGGCTGTTTCAAGATCCGGCGCCGCGTCTCGAAAGGCCACGCCTCCGCGCACACCAAGTAGGGGCGGCCTGTCCTCAGGCCGCCCCCCCCGGCGTGGGGACACGCCGGGGGTACTCACCGCACGCGACGGTCACGGATCTTGAAACAGCCCTGGACGGCTGCAGGGCGGGATTGCTTTCTCCGCCTGTCAGGTGTAGTGTAGATGTAGGATAATTCGAAACGAATATAGCAACACGAGGATCCCCCCCGCCATGAAGTTCGTTGCGTCACGCGAACTGCGCCTGAGGCCAGCTGGCGTCTGGGAGGATGTCCGGACGTTTGGCGAGGTCGTCATCACCAGCAATGGGCAGCCGGTGGCGGTCATGGCGCCGGTCACGGGCGAGACCTTCGAAGCCACCGTGCGGGCGTTGCGGCGGGCGCGGGCCGAGGCGACGCTGCGGAGCATCCAGGACGATGCCCGCCGGCGCGGGGTCAGCTTCTCCGCCGGGCAGATCGACGCGGTCATCCGCAAGACGCGAAAGGCCCGCCGCTGGTGACCATCGTCCTCGACACGAATGTCCTGGTTTCATCCTTCCTGTCGCCGCACGGCCCACCGGCCGATACGGTGCGAATCGCACTGGCCGGTGTCGTGGAACTGGTCGTCGATGCGCGGATCCTGGCGGAGTATCGCGACGTCCTGACTCGCCCGGAGTTCGACTTCCCACCCGACAAGGTCGAGGCGTTCCTCCACGACTTCGAGGCCTTGGCCGAGATGGTGACGCCAACGCCGTGCGGCGTCTCGCTCCCGGACGAGGACGACCTGCCGTTCCTGGAGTGTGCAATAGCGGGTCAGGCGGATTACCTGGTCACAGGCAATCCCCGGCACTTCCCGGCACCCGCTCGGGAGTTCGTCACGGTGCTGTCCCCGCGGGAGTTCATGGCGCTCTTCCGGCCGCCGGGGCGGTCCCCCAAAGCCGTCGGATAAGCAGGTGCGGAGCGGCAGAGACGCAAGTGCTTCACGCCGCGACGTATGTCGCCCTGCGCGAACGCGATGGCGTCCGCAAGCCCTGCCCTGATTTCACCAAACGCCCGGCTCACTACACACCTCACCACTCTTCACGCCTTCCGCGCCTGGCCGCGGCGCGCGGCAGGGCGGGCTGACGCTTGCGGACTCCGCACGGGCCGGCGCGGGCCGTACTTGGGGCCGTCGCAGACCGGGCCTTGCGGCAGGCGCTGCCACGCGGGCTTGATGGTCCAGGTCTGGAGCCGCGCGTGCTCGGCCATGCGGTCGCAGGAGAAATCCAAGGGCATGCCCCAGTGCTCGCCGATGTAGCGCTGGATCCAGCGGTCAAACTCCCAGGCGATTTCCGGATAGCGCGGCGACTCGATCACCTGCAGCCGCGCGTACTCCTCGCGCCGCGCCGCGGCCTGGTAGGCGCGCGCCGCCAGCAGCGCGAACTGCGAGATCCCGACGCGCGCCCCGCCCGCCGCGAGGTTCGCCGGCAGCGCCCCGTCCTTCTTCACCCCCTCGACCATCTGCCGGCAGAGCCCGGTCAGTTCGTCGCCGGTGACCAGGTCTTTCTCGACCGCCAGCACCGGGCGCTCCTTGGGCCCGAGCACGTTGCGGCGCCGGACGGCCTCGGGCAGACCGCCGTCGTCGCGCAGGTGCAGCAGCGACTCGGCCAGGCCGCAGGCCAGTTCGGCCGGCGAGAAGGTCGAGTGCAGCAGCGGCACTTCCTTCTGCGCCATCTCGATGGCGTAGTGCGTCAGCACGTCGCGGGTGATATCCGTCGCCTGCGCGCCGAACAGCCGCGCCGCTTCGCTGATGCCGACCACCTGCAGGTCCGGGTGCTGCTTCAGGTACTGGCACAGGCGCCGGAAGTTCGCCTGGGCGCGCGCTTCCTCCGCGCGCGGCTTCAGTCCGTACTCCCAGCCCAGGTCCTGCGTCGTGCGCGTGTTGCCGGTGGCCAGGGCGTAGTGCTCGAACCAGCCGCGCGACATGACCCGCACCGGGTGGCACGCGAACACGAACTGCCACTCCCAGTTCTCCTCGAGCCGCTTCGTGATGTGCCGATCCAAGTCCTTGAGCCGCGCCTCGAACACGTCGTCGCGGCTGTAGATGCAGTCGAACCCGGCGAACATGTGCTCGGCGAACGTGAGCGCGCCGGCGTACCACATGGGCTGGCGGCTGTCGGGGATCGAGGCGACCTGGTACGCGTACGGGAGCCCGCGCTCGCCCGCCACCGCCAGGTGCTGCGGCCCGAAGTAGCAGTTGTGCCGCGAGAACCCGACCGGCTCGCGCCGGAACGCCTCGACAAACGCCTCCGTCACCCAGTCCTCGTACTTGCGCATGGCGGCCACGCCGTCGTCCCAGCTCTTGCCCTCGAGCACTTCCGGAATGAGTGGATGCCGGTTCCCCTGCTGGTGCGAGGCCAGGTCGTGCTTCAGCATCTTGCGGAACACGTCCTTGCGCCCGCGCTCGAGCATGCTGCGCACCTTCTCGCCCATGACGAAGAACGTCCCGGTCACGCCCACGTCCGTCATGATCTCGGCCAGCCACCCGGGAATACTGTCAATCCCGCACTCGGACCGGTAGTACACATCCTCCGTGTCGAACACCAGCATCACGTACATGGTCGGTCTCCTCGGTCTGCCGTTCTCTCGTGCCCGTGCCCGTGCACTTGAGGTCAATCGTCCACATCCCTCTTGCCCTTGCTCTGTGGCGACGGCGACTGTTCTTTCGCGGTTGCGACCCGTGTGTCGCAAGGCCCCGCCGCACCCCATCGTGGCGGGGTGACCGTGCAACGTCGGCCTCAATCCCTTGCCACCCACAGGTATAGCATGGCCCGGGGCGGGATGCAAGGTGCGGGACGGACGCGCGATTTGGAGTGCGGGGGCAGAGTTCTGCTGTACAGCAGGACGGCGACCCCGCTTTGGCTCGGCGCGGAGCGCCCCGCCGCCCACGGCAACAACCGCCGGCCGACATCACGACGCCAGACACGCAGGCCACGCGCCGCCCGGCTCCGCCGGAAGCCAAAGCGGCGTCGCCGTCCCGCCTGCCGGGCAGGACTCTGCCGCCGCAACAGGTTGTTGCCGACGGCCACGATTCACCGCGACACCAACGCGCCGGGTCGATATCATCGATATCGTCGGGCTCATCGATATCATCGTTGCCCCTCCGCCGTTCGCCCGGGACCGACTACTCCCACTTCTCGACGTCAAGCCCCGGCACGCGCTCGAATTCCCGGAGATTGCCGGTTGCGAGCCGCAGTCCGTGGGCCAGACAGGTGGCGGCCAGCCACGCGTCGTGCGGGCCGATCATCTCGCCACGCGATGCCAGGTCGGCCCAGAGCTGGGCGTGGGAGCGTGCCACGGCCACGTCGATCTCGAGCACGGGAATCGCAGCCAGGATCCCCTCCACAAAGGCGAGCCGTCTGGCCCTGATCGCCGGGGTTGTGGCACGGTGCACACCGTGCAGCAACTCGCTTGCCGAGACCACGGAGAGGAAACAGTCTTCGTTCGGCCGCGCCTGAACGTGCGCGGACAGATCGGTCCCGGCGCGTTCCGCATCGATGAACACGCTGCTGTCGATCAGGATGCCCATGGGTCCCTCAGTCCGCGGGCGTCGATGGCGCGGCGGGCAGTCTCGACGTCCGCCGCAAATGCCGCCGCATCCGTCTTCGAGAGACGTGGCAGCGAGCGCAGGATGCCGGGCAGGTCGCCCAGCCGCCGGCCGCTTGGCAGCGGCCGCAGTTCGGCAACGGGCTTCTTGCCCTTGCACAGCACGAACGACTCGTGCCGGTACACGACCCGGCTGACATAGTCGGAGAAATGCCGCACGGCATCCGTGACAGTGATGGTATTGGCGGCCATGTTGCCTCTATATGTGATAATCATACAATACGATTATCGGAGACAAAAGTCAAATGCGCGGATCGCCGTGCCCGCATTGTGTCGGCCTCAGGGCGGGATGCAAGGTGCGGGCGGGGTGAGCGGCTCTGGCGTCGGTTGCAGAGGGCGCCCGCGGATCATCGGTACTTCTCGATCCGCTCGTGCCAGTAGCCGGGCTTGCGCTTGGCGTGTGCCACGGCGACAACCAGGATGAATTCCGGCTCGATCGAGAAGATGACCGAATACGGGAACGTGGGGAGGAGACAACGCCTGAACGGAGCGTGCAGTACCCGGAAACGGAACGGCATCTCGCAGATGTGGTCGACCGCCGACTCGACAGTGAGGCGGAAGCGACGTCCCAATCCCTCCTGGCATTCCTCGTAGTACTCGACAGCGGCGAGGAACTCGGCACGCGCCTCAGGATCGAACTCGGCCGCGCTCATTTCAGCAGCCGATCCGCGGCCGCGAAGACCTGGGAGGCCGGAATCGGCCGGCGCTTGCCCGTCTTGTACTCCCGGTAGCGCCGTTCCGCCTCGGCAACCCAGGCGGCGTCGACATCGCTCAGGGCCTCGTCGCCGAGCGAACCCAGCAGACGGTCGGCAAGAAAGGCGCGCTCCTGCTGCGGCAGGCGGAGTGCGTCATGCTCCAATTTCGTAAGCAATGCCGACATGGTGCTCCTCCGGTAGAGACTTGCATCGCTACTACGGATACCGCAAACCCCTGCCATTTTCAAGTGCATCGAGCCAGCGCGGGATGCAAGGTGCGGGCCGGGCGCTGAGCGCCCAGCCGCCACGCCCGTACCGGGGGCGGCCCTCCGCCCACTTCGCGCTCCACCGCGACCGGACCCAACGGCCCCAACCGACCCATCGGACAGAGCCCCGTCCTCCGCCGGCGTCCCGTCCAGATCCGCCAGATCCTGACTTCCGTGTGCCACTGGCCTTGGCATCCCTGTCGCTCAGATTCCGCGGCTTCTTGGTGCGTGTGACCGGCCGTCCCCGTCGAGTCCGGTCGGCATCATCGATATCATCGGGATCATCGATATCATCGTTGCCCCGCCGCCTTCCACCTGACACCCGAAACCTGAACACTGAAACCTCGCCCCACTCCTCCACCCGCCTTCTTCCCTCAGCTTTCATCCCTCATCCCTCTGCTTCCGCCTCCGCCCGGCCGCGGTAGCGGCAGAGCAGTGCGAACCCGGGCAGGAACAGGGCCCAGCCCAGGGCCAGCGCGCCGCCCAGGCCGAGGTGCGGCTGCGCCAGGCGGCACGCGACCAGCATGGGAATCATGGTGATCATCCAGGCCGGGATGGGCCGCGCCCAGGTCCAGAGGCTGTGCCGCGCTTCGTAGGCGGCGACGACACCGACCATGGGGAAGAAGGCCATGAACCCCTGCAACCAGTGCTTCATGGCCAGCACGGCGCAAATCACACCGGCGACGAGCACGAACTTGAGCGGCAGCGGCAGCGGGCTGCGGTGCCCGCGTTCCTCGCGATGCGGCAGGTACCGGTGCAGCAACGCGCCGAGGATGCCGGCGGCTGCCAACGCAATCCAGAACGGTGCTTCACCCGGCGGCACCAGCCGCACGACGGTCCCGGCGATGAGGCAGTACCCAAGCGCCGCAAGCACGATGGCTGGCACGATCGGCAGGCGCCCGTTCACGTGCAACCAGCGCACCGCGTGGGCGAACAACAGCACCATGGGCAGGCCGAGCGCATGGTCTGTGCCGATCGGCTTGCCCAGCGCCAGCACCGCCAGACTGAACGGCACCGGCAGGACGTAGAGCACGCCTTTCCAGCGCGGGTCGTGCACATAGGCAATGACGGTGGCCTGCACCGCCACCGCAAAGATCAGAGTGATGTCCCATACGCCCATGCGTGACCTGCGAACGCTTCAGCATCAGCGAGCCGAGCAACGAGCGTTCCCGGCTCAGGAGCTAGGGTACTTGCATTGCCCCGCTCCGAGGTGGGGGCCTCCCGACTCTTCCAGTAGTCGGGGTCACGATGCAGGTGCATGACGGCCATGATCAGGATCATATCGGGACGTTCCCTGAAGAGCACCCCAAACGGAAACGTCTTGGTCAGACATCGCCGCACATCGAGTTCGACGACCGGGAAGAGACGAGGGTTAAGAAGGATGCGGTTGGCGGCATCCTGTACGGAGGCAAGGAAACGCCTGCCGAGGTTAGGCTGCTGGGCCTCGTAGTACGCCGCGGCATCAAGCATCTCGGAATCCGCGTCAGGATGGAACTTGACAGCTCTCATCTGAGCGACGCGTAGGCCTTGGCGAAGACGGCGTCAGCATCCTGCAGGCGCACCGCACCACGGTCGACCTCGGCACACCGCCGCCGGACCTCTTTTCGCCACTTGGCCGATAGCTTTGGGGGCTCGACCATGTCAAGGCTCTCAATCAACTTCTCGGCCACAAACGCGCGCAGTGCGGGGGGCAGTTCCATCGCTTCAGCGACAACCTTTTCCGCTGTGGTGCTCATGCTTTCACTATACCCCGTGTGAACGCGCACATCAATGCCCGTCCCCCTTCCTGCCAGCCGTATTGCCCAGAGCAACACGAAGCCAGCCCCAAGCCAGCCCGCGAGGACGCGGGCGCTCCAGGGGGCCGCCGTTCTGACACCGATGCGACGCCGGTCAACCCTCCGTGCTCTGCACTTGCTTCACACCGGATACACCAGCGCCAGCGAGCTGCGGCGCGGCAGGCGTTCGGGCAGCGGCCCGGCGGGCTTGCCGGTCCAGAAGTCGCGCGGTGCGCCGGTCAGGCCGTACTGCGCCGGGTCGAACACCAGCCGCGCCGGCTTGTCGCTCCAGTTGAACAGCCCGACCAGCACGTCCTTGTCGCCGCGGCCGATCCAGACGCGCGGCAGGTCCTGCTCGGTGGTGAACAGATCGACCGGCACGGCGGCGGCCGGGCGCGGCACGAGCACGCGCCGCAGCATGTCCACTCCGTTCGGTTTCAGTCGCTTCAGTACGTCGCCGGTGAACACGTCGCCCCCGCTCAGATGCACCAGCAGTGCGTAGGTGCGCGCCTCCATTTCGTTGAATACGCGACCGCTCACCCAGCCGGGCTCGAGCCCGGTCGGACTGACGACCTGGCGCTTCGCGATCGGGTCCCGCGCCGTGTCCGGGCCGCGCACCACGAGGAAGTCCGGGTCGCAGTTCCACAGGTTGCCCTGCATCCACCAGCGCGCCGAGAGCGGCCCAGCATTGCGCACGATATGTCCCCAGAAGATGTGGATGTCGCCCGTCGTGCGCACCGCATCGACCAGGCCGACGACCGACTCGTACGGCGAGCCGCAGCTCAGCAGGTACGCGTCGGGTCCGATCGCGTCGCGGATCGCCTGGAAGGCGCGCCGGATCAGGCCGTTTCGGCCCACGTGCGGGTCGTGGAACCGCACCGCGTTCAGGATGCAGTGGCTGAAGTCGACCTTGAAGTAGCCGAACCCCGCCTTCTTCAATCGCGCGAAGATGCTCTTCAGGTGCGCAATGACCTCGGGTCGGGTCACGTCCAGGTACGCCATGGGTCCGTACGAGTACGGGTCGGACTGCAACTGCCCGTCGGCGCGCGCCGCAAACCAGTCCGGATGCTCGAGGAACAGCGGGTTGTACGTGTTGACCAGCAGCGGCGCGGTCCAGACGCCGGGCATGCACCCCGCCTTGCGCACGTGCCGGCAGAAGTCGGCCAGGCCCTCGGAGAACTTGGCGTTTGCGTCCCAGGCGCCCCACTGCTGCTCCCAGCCCTCGTCGATGCACACGACCTGGAACGGCTTGCCGAACAGCTTCTTTCCGGCGGCCAGGTTTTCGTCCATGTCGTCGCGCGTCACGGCGCCGGCGTAGTAGTCCCAACTGTTCCAGCCGATCATGGGCCGGCGCAACTTGTCGTTGCCCAACGCCGTCTTCCACAGCGCACCGTACTTGAGCATCAGGTCGGTGCCTTGCGTGCCCGCCAGCGCGAGCAGCGGTGCGGTTTCCAGCGCCTTGCCCGGTTCGACCAGGCACTCGAACACGAACTTGGCCTCGACGCCGAACGTGCCCTCGAAGTGCGGGTGCGAGTGCAGCGTTGTGAACTCGGAGAACGCCTCGCCGACCGGCGGCAGCACGCCGAGCAGCAGTGCGCCGCCCGCGTCCGCCTGGTAGACGGAAAGCATGCTGTTGCGCGGCACGAAGTCCAGGCACGGCACCTTGCGCCCAACCGGCTTCGCGCCCGAGTCGAGACTGCGAAAACTGCCGCCGAACACCAACTCGCGGAAGTCCGCGGTGTTCAGCGCGTTCCCGAACGCCGCCGGCCCCCACTCGACCCGCACCGTGTTCAGCCGCCGCGCTGCGGAGTCCGCATTCGCGATCGCGAACTGGAATGCGCCCTTCGCCGTCTGGCGTACGGTGAGCCGCCAGGCGCCGCAGCGCGTCGCGAACCCGGCCTTGGCGCTGCCGGTCCAGCGCCCGGCGGCCGCTTCGTCGTTGATCAGGATCCGGCCTAACGCCGGCTGCGCCCACGGCGTCTCGAGAACCAGGGAGCCATTGCGGAATGAGAGATTGTTCTTCATGGGTATTGTCTCCTGTTGCGAATTCCGCAAACGTACGGCCGCAGGTGGCGAAGTCAATTGGGGCGAGCGGCCTCAGCCTGCGGGCAAGGGACTGCCCGCGCCACGGTTTGAGACCGGCAATGCCAGTCGACTCCACTCGACTGCAGTCGACCGCGACCGACCGCAATCGACGGCGATCGGAGCCGGCCAACCCTTGACCCTCGCCGACCCGGCATTAAGTTGGGCGGCTCACCCAGGGGGGCGTCCGGTCTCAGGTGTCTCCAGCGGTTCCGACGGCGTTCCCCATTTGTGGAAAGGAGCAGCATGGTGCGCATGAGTTTCCGTGCATTTCTCGTCGTCGTGGCGGTCGTTCTGAATTCGGGCCGGCCTGTCCTGGCGCAGGACGCCATTGCGGTGCCGGAACTGCAGAAGCTGCAGGGGCAGTACGGTGCACAACTCGCGCAGATCGAGGCGGACGCCAAGGCCCGGACGGATCGGCTCAACCAGCAGTACATCCAGTTGCTCGACACCCTGGCCGAACGTCTGACCCGCGACGGCAATGCCGCCGGGGCCGAGGCGGTTCGCGACGAGAAGGCCCGGATCGCCGGGGGGCCCGACACCCCGGACGCAGAGCGCGCCGCCAAACCGGCCAAGGCCGCCGCGCCCCGCGAGGCCGAGCGCGATGCCGGTGCTGAACCCGCGCCCGCCGAGGCGACGCTCGAGTCGCTGCCCGAGGAGGACCGGCAGACCATCAAGTGCCTGCGGTTCTCCGATCCGGAACCGGCCCCGATGGACAGCCGCGAACTGCTCTACATCAAGGGCAAGATCGATGTGGTCAACACCAGCCCGAAGAACACGATCACGGACAAGATGGAAATCGAGATGCGCCTGCTCTGCCGGAACAAGGACAAGGAGTGGGCGGTCATCCGCTGCGTGACCGGGTTCGATATTGTCGAGAAAGGGCGGCACACCGCCACGGTGCGGTTCCGCCAGCACAACGACCTGCTCGGAAAACTGAACGTCGACAAGATGGAGAAGCTGCAGGACGCGTACACCGTGATCCGCTACCTCGGCGTGGTGATCTTCGAGGAACCCGGCAAGTCGCGGGCTTCGTTCCCCAAAGAATGGTGGAAGGACGAGGACCTGGTGTACAACATCCGGTAGCCGGCGCTGCCCCGGTCGGCAGCAGGGCACGTCTAGGCAACTGTGGCTCGGCGCGTCCCGCGCCGAAGCGGGGTGCCTCGGCCGGTCCCCGGCCGAGGGTCTCGGTCCGGGACGGCCCGAGGCACTCTGCTGCGGTCCCGGAGGTCCCGCGCCACTGTCGCTATCGCGGACCGGAACGCATGGCGTGTCGACTCAGCCCCGCTTGGATTTCCCCCGCCCGGTGTTACTCTTTCCCGTGTTCAGTCACAGGATGCCGTCTCTGTCTCCAACCTACAGCCTAACAGCCTACAGCCCAAACACCTATAGAGACAAACAGGAGCGACCCACCATGGCCAAGGCACGCACGGCGAAGAACACCGGATTCCTGCCCACGGGTACGTTCTCGGTCGGCTGCAATTACTGGGCCTCGCATGCCGGCACCGCCATGTGGTCCGACTGGCGCGCCGATGTGGTCAAGCAGGACCTGCACAAGCTCAGCCGCGCCGGACTGCAGGTGCTGCGCGTGTTCCCGCTCTGGCCGGACTTCCAGCCCCTGACGCTGCTGCGCGGCGGCGGCGGCACGCCCATGGAGTACCGGTTCGGCGAAACGCCGCTGCCGGACGACGCGTTCGGCCGCGCCGGCGTCGCGGAACTCGCCATGGAGCGGTTTGCGGAGTTCGCGGACATCGCGCAGGACAACGGCCTGAAGCTCATCGTCGGCCTGGTCACCGGGTGGATGAGCGGGCGCCTGTTCGTGCCGCCCGCGCTCGAGGGCCGCAACCCCATCACCGATCCGGTGTCCATCCAGTGGCAAGTGCGGATGGTGCAATGCTTTGTGCACTGCTTCAAGAACCATCCGGCCGTTGCCGCCTGGGACCTGGGCAATGAGTGCAACTGCATGGGCTCGTCCACGCGCGAGCAGGCCTGGACCTGGACCGCGTCCATCGTCAACGCCATCCGCGCCAATGATGCGACGCGGCTGGTCGTGTCCGGCATGCACGGCATGCGCATGGGGCCGGGCGACACCTGGACCATCCAGGACCAGGCGGAACTGACCGACCTGCTGACGACGCACCCGTACCCGTACTTCACCCCGCACTGCGACCAGGACCCGATCGTGACCATGCGCCCATCGCTGCACTCCACGGCCGAGTCGTGCTACTACGGCGATATCGGGCACAAGCCGTGCCTGGTCGAGGAGATCGGCACGCTCGGGCCCATGTTCGGCAGCGAGCCGGTGGCCGCTGCCTTCATCCGCACCGCGTTGTTCTCGAGCTGGGCCCACGACCTGCGCGGGCTGCTCTGGTGGTGCGGGTTCGAGCAGCTCCACCTCGAAAACGCGCCGTACGACTGGAACACGGTCGAGCGCGAACTCGGCCTGTTCCGCCTCGACGGCACGCCCAAGCCGGTCCTCGACAGCCTCGGCGCCTTTCGCAAGTTCATCGACGGCCTGCCGTTCCCCGCCCTGCCGCCGCGCCTGACCGACGCGGTGTGCCTGCTCAGCCAGGACCAGGACCACTGGGGTGTCGCCTACAGCACGTTCCTGCTCGCCAAGCAGGCGGGGTTCGACATCCGGTTCGCCGACGCGACCGCGCCGCTGCCCGATTCGCCCCTGTACCTGCTGCCGAGCCTGCGCGGCGGTCGCATCTCGCCGCGCCGGCGCCTGCTGCCGCTGCTCGAGCGCGTCGCGAACGGCGCCACGCTCTACATCTCGCACGACGATGCGATCATCCCGGAGATCGAGCGCCTGACCGGACTGCACGTCGTCGGCCGCGAACGTCGCGTCGGTAACGCCGCACTGACGTTCAGCCTGCCGGGTGCGGAGAGCGCACTGCGCGTGGACACCAGCGCGCCGGTCCGGCTCCGGTTCGAGCGCACCCGCGCCGAGGTCCTCGGCACCGAGGCGGACGGCGAGCCGGCGTTCACCGTGGCGACGTTCGGCAAGGGCCGCGTCTTCTTCCTCGCTTGCCCGGTCGAGCGCGACCTGCTCGGCCGGCCGGGCGCGTTCCACGGCCCGGCCGCGACCGCGTTCTGGCAGGTGTACCGGTTCCTGTTCAACCAGGTCCCGACCCGGCGCGCCGTGACCAAAGACCTGCCCTGCGTCGGCGTCACCGAGCACCCGTTCGATGCACGCCGCCGCGCCGTGGTCGTGATCAACTACTCCCCCGCCGCGCAGACCGCGCAGCTCACCCTGGCCAAGGGCTGGCAGATCGACAAGTCACTGCACGGCGTCAAGCCGAGCGCAACACGCGGCGCCTTCACGCTCGCACTGCCCGCGAACAATGCCGCGGTGCTGATCATTGCGAAGTCGGCGTGAGCGGCGGGGGGGGAAGGCTGAAGGGGTCTAGGCTGAAGGTTCGGAAGGATGGATGATTGGGCGGGGCTTGCGGCCGCGCCCACGACTCCGCCGCCGGAAGGCCAGCCCGGGGCCGGAGCGCTGCCCGCCACGGCGGGTCCGCCTCTGGCGGAAAGGCGCGGTGACATACCAGCCCGGGGCAACGCCCCGGGAAACGGACGCCACGCGTGATCAAGCCCTGTAAGGGCGTGACATATGCCATGGCCCGGCGAGGCCATGAACAACGGGAGCGACAATGAGGGGGCACAGCAATGGATGAGCGGCCGGGAAGAGTCACGTTGCTTGGTTGGGTTTTGATCTTGATCGGTATCAGCGAGGTCGTCAACGCCCTCAAATCGCACCTGAAGACGCGCGAGGTGTTCGGGGCCTTGGGTAGCCTGCCCGACGGAACTCGCGGCACCTTGCTGACGTTCATACAGCCCCTGCTCACGCCGGCCGGCGAAGCCATGGTGCTGGTCGCCGTGGGAGGATGCATGATCCTCCTGGGAATCAGCGTGCTCCGACTCAGGCCCTGGGCAAGGGTTGGTGCGGAGTGCGCCGCCTGGCTCCTCCTGGCAAGCGTCATTGTCGGCGGTGGGTGGGTGTCTTGGAAGCTCGCCTGCGGTTCGGGGCAGCCATCGGGGCCGCCGTTCCGAGGGATGGCTCTGGTTCTCCTCGTTGCCGCGGCCGTGGCGACCGTGGTGCATGCCGCAGCGGCCGCAGGCCTGCTGTGGCTGGCCCGATGCAGGGTCACGCGGGAGGCGTTCGGGAAGCCCGACAGAGTGACGCATGCAGGGCCTCCTTGCGCCCTGTCAGAAAGCGACAACTGACTACCCCATGAGCATTTACGCGACACTCTGGACGCTGCAGTTCCCGCGCTTCGGGGACGAGCACCACGGCTGCGACTGGATCAAGGTCCGGGCGCAGGCGGTGCCCGGACATATCGGTACGCTCTTGCCGGGGTACGGCTACGAGAGCGGGGACCCGTACGCCGCGTTCCTCCCGCCGCCGGTCACGTCCGAGCCGGATCACAAGCTCCGGGCGGTCGTGTTCGTGGCTGAGAACACGAACAAAGGCACGGCGCGATCGCCGCAGGAGTATGTCGAGCCGCTGCTGGTGCTCACGGGCGACGAGTACGAGAAGATCTCCTTCGCCGCGCTGCGCGCGCGGATCTGTGACGCGTTGAGGGGCAAACAGCCGCGGGTGATCGGCGAAGTAGTGAAGGGCGCCGGCACCGTTCGCATCCTGTTCGAGGATGGGTCGCACGAGGACAGAAACGTGTAGCAAGCTGGCGCGCGTCCCCGTAGATAATCCGCGCCGGGCACGGGGTTGATCTGGCGCCGGGCTACCGTTACATTGTGATCAGATGCGAGGCGCCAACATGCACAACGAATTCACGGCCATTGTGGAACGCGACGGGAAGTGGTTCATCGCCCATTGCCCGGAAGTGCCGGGGGCCAACGGGCAGGGCAAGACCAAGGCCGAGTGCCTCAAGAGTCTCGGGGCGGCCATCCAACTGATTCTGGACGACCGCCGCGACGATGCGTTACGCGGCCTCCCGGCCGGCGCCAAACGCGAACTGGTGGCCATCGGATGAAGAGAGGCGAACTCCTGCGCCATCTGCGGCGGCGCGGGTGCTTTCTGAAGCGCGAAGGCGCGTCGCACTCTCTCTGGGCCAGCCCCAACACCGGTCGAATCGAGGCCGTACCCCGCCACACAGAGATCCCAGACCGGCTAGCCGTGAAAATCTGCCGTAATCTCTCCGTCCCCGATCTGAAGTGACGCGGTGCACGTCCTGTGCCGGCGGCTGGAACGCTCAGCCCTTCAGCGAAATGAAACGCCGCAGCGTCTCTTTGGCCATCAGCAACTGACAGCCTTCGCAGTAGGACGTGATGGCATCAATGGCCCCGACCGGGTACTCCCAGAGATCGATCTCCACCAGGCATTCTTCGCCGCAGTTGGCGCATTTGGCGGTGACCGCGCCCATGTGGCAGATCTCGGATCCCAGGTCGGGGCCTTTGGGGATGGGTCGCGTCTGTTGGAAGGAGAAGTCGGCCATGCGGATCAGTTCGGAGTATCCACACTTGCAGCGATAGGGCAGATCACCCCTGGCGTGGATTGCACTCATCGCCTATCCTCCCATGCTCTTCTCCAACCTCCAGGGATTTTAGACGGCGACCCTCGGTTCTTCCAGACTGCGCATCCGGAACGGTTCGGTAACCCCATCGCTTGCGAAGCGAACGCCTCTCAAGAAACACACTAGCATATTGCGTACCATGATTGCTTTCGGGAGCGCGTAGCCTCGCGGGCCGACTTCACGCGCGCCAGGATTTTCTCATTGCCGCGAAAAACCTCCGCAAAACTGCGAGTCGCGACAACCCGTGACGCAGACGGACGCGGCGGTTCCGTGGCTCGACGCAGGATGGCCCCGTTTCCCGCCAGTGGCACGCAGACCTCTTCCCCTGCAGTCCGTATAGCCTATTCACCCATATCCATCCAAGCACGATTGAGATCCTAACTTCCCTGTGACATCTGCCGTTCACCGAACTTTCGTATCACAAAAATACTAGCATGTTATTGACAACCTTCAAAAGAGTGTTATCGTAGGGTATCCGGCGTTCATGCCGAACGCTTGAGCGTCTGGACCACCCGCACTGCAAAGGAGCCGCACGGATGAAAGGTTTGACCCGCAAGCAGCAGGACATGCTCGATTTCATCGACGAGTTCATCCGCACCGAGGGCATGCCGCCGACCGTCTACGAGATCGGGGATCACTTCCGGATCAAGTCGGCCACGGCGTTCGCACACCTGCGCGCCCTGCAACGCAAGGGTTACGTCAACCGCTCGTCCAAGGCGCGCAGCCTGACGCTGGTCCGCGCCAGCGACAGTCCGCGGCACATGTCGCTGACCCTGAGCATTCCGCTCCTGGGCCGGATCAGTGCCGGCTTGCCGCTGCTGGCCGAGGAACAGATCGAAGGGCACATGCACTTCGATCCCAAGCTGCTGCCGCGCGGCATTGGCGGGCGGGAACTGTTCGCGCTGAAGGTGTTCGGTGACAGCATGCGCGATCTGGGCATTTTCGATGGTGACACCGTGGTGGCGAAGAAGACCGCCACGGCGTCGATCGGCGACATCATCGTAGCCCTGGTCGAGAATGAGACCACCGTCAAGTCGCTCTACATCAAGAACGACATGGTCGAACTACGGCCAGCCAACCCTGACTTCAAGTCGAAATTCTACCCCATCGACAAAGTCTTCATCCAAGGCGTCGTCATCAGCCTGCACCGCACGTATTGACGCGCCTGTGGCCGCGGGGCGGCTGCCCTTGCACCAGCATGTTGCTCGAAACGGGAACGAGTGTCGGGGGGCACGGGGGCCTCGCGAGACGTCTTGGTTGGCACCCAAGACCGCACCAGCACTTGACAGCTCCGGCCACACCAACCATATTAAGTGTGGACCATAATAAGGGTAAACCTGCCGGGACGGGAAACACCGGGAGAGCGCACGGTGCCCAACATCACTCTAAGCGTGGACGAGGACATCATCCGTAAGGTCCGGAAGGTTGCGGTGGACAAGCACACGACCTTGACGCAGATGGTGCGGGACTACCTTGCAGTGGTGGCGCAACGCGAGGCGGTCGAGAGACTGCGGGCGGTTCAAAGACTTCAGCACTCGTTCGAGACGTACAGCCGCAATATGGGGAAGCGTACTTGGACACGGGATGAACTTCATGAGCGATAGGGCTTTCCTTGACACCAACGTGCTGGTCTACGCCTACGACCGCAGCGCCCCACGCAAGCAGGTCAGGGCGCAGGAACTCCTGAAGCAAGGGCTTGAGGAGGACAGCGCGGTTCTGTCGGTCCAAGTCCTGGGCGAATTTTTCGTCACGGTCACGCGGAAGATCCGCACCCCGCTGTCGCTGGCGGAAGCGCGCGAGGTGGTGGACATGATGGCGGTCTTGCCGTTGGTGGACACGGACCGCCCCCTGAATCGTCGAGCCATCGAGATCTGCGAACGGCACCAGATCAGCTATTGGGATGCGTTGATCGTCGCGGCAGCCCAGCGCGCCTCGTGCGGCAAGGTTCTGTCCGAGGACCTCCAGAGCGGCGCGACCTACGACGGAGTCCGGATCGAGAACCCGTTCTGAGGGTTTCCCGTCGGAGGGTGAAAGATGACGGAGGCCAGGCACGTGAGGCGTGACACCTGCCTGTTGGCCGGATTGGCGATTGCGGTGTGCCTCCTTCTGGCGTTCGCGCTCATGGTGGGGCAGGCCCGAAGATCGGTGCGCCTCAAACTCTACGTAACCGCCGCCGCCCTGGGTTGCCGGACCAGTCCCATGTCGTGGGAAGGAAAGGGCGCGGGCATTCCGTGGCTTGTGCCGGCCGACCGACGCTTCCCACCTCGCGTGCGACTGACGCCTGTAGAGATGAGTGTGCTGCGGGCCGAAACCTGGGCGTCCAATCTTTTCGGGTGGCTAAGCACCAAGCTGGAAGGGGAGTATCGCTACGTCAACGTTGGCACTCTCCGTTCATGGCTCGCCCGGGGCGTCTACATCGACGTCCGGATCCTGGACAACGCAGAGACGAGCGGTTGGGTTGGTTTCGGCGATCCTGAGCGGGCACCCAACACGCTGGACGTCCACTGGGGGGTTGGCGGCTAACCCCGGACTCCGCGGTGAGACGGTGCCCCGCGTGGCCCCATTGCGCCCGAGCCGTCACCGAGGAACCATCGGCCCCGGGCCCCGCATACGGCGGTTGTGCGTTGAGGCGATGGACACGCCGCCATGACCAGAAACAAGGCCCGCCCCATCGCCTCAGCGCACAACGGCGAATGGGAGGTCTGGAGGGCCAATGGTCCTCCAGCGGGGGGGTTGGGGGGCGGCGCCACCCAACCCTCGCCGTGGTGTCAGAACCCGAACTCCCGGCGGGTGCCGAGGCGGGCGCCGCCAGAGCAGATCCAGAGCCGGCGCTTGGCCGGGTTTTGAACCACGGTCGCAACGGTGCAGAAGTCGCCGTGTTCGCCGTCGACATCTTCGTTGCAGACCGCACCGTCACCGCGCGTGTTGTCCGAGAGCTGCTTCCAGCAGTCGTCCATGCGAATGGGTGCGCGCAGGCCTTCAAAGTTGCCGTTCAGCCGCTCCCAGCGCCACTCCGAGTTGCGCACGTTCTCGCGCGCGAATTCGATCTTCCGCAACTCCTTATCCAGGTAATGGTTCGTGTGGACGTGCACCCGGTCCGTGACGTGGGTGCGGTGCGCGCGCGTGGCCGTGGTCTCGATGTTGAACGCGTCCTCGGCGTCGGCCACGTAGAAGTTGTGTCCGGACAGGCGCGGCGTCGCTTCGATCGTGTCCGCCGCCTCGGCCGCCGACGTGCAGCGCAGGGCGCGCGTGATGGTGAACAGGTAGTTGACGCCCGGCTGCGTGTCGACCGGGATCAGGTTCGTGTTCCCGACGCTCACGCCGGCCGCGTTCATGCCGATCAGGCACAGGCAGCCGACGGTGGTCAGGCCGAGCGTTTCCGGACCGTTGTCCGGCTTGCGGCGCACGATCACGGTGAAGTCCATCGCGTCGCTGTGCATGTCCCAGGTCTGGCCGACGAGCGGGTGGCCATCGGCCATCCTTTCCGGGACGAGGAAGGCGGAGCACTCGCCGGTGTGGGCGCGGGAGCGGGTGCGTGGCCCGGGCTGGTCGAACAGCACGAAGTCGCGCAGGTCGGTCAGGCCGTTGGCAACGAGCAGTTCGGGAACGGTCAGGTGCGCCGCGCGCACAATGCCGGTGAACTCCGCCCAGATGGCCGCGTCGTACGTTTGGTGCGCTGCAGTTGTGCTGTCCACCAGCTCGAGCAGGCCGCGCCGCGACAGGTTCCGCCCGGGATCGAACCGTGTGACGAATCGCACCAGGTAGTCCATGCGGCACTCGGCCAGGTTGCGGATGTCATCCCGGAACTGCTCGCCGAACGCCTCGCCCATCTCCGCGGGCGCCCCCGCCAACTCGACACAGCGCAAGTCGGACATGATCGCATCTCCCTGTAAACGTTATCCCCCGGGACAACTCGGTGTGCAGACTGTACCCGAAGAATCATTCGAGTGCAACCGAACAATGACCGGGGCGGGGCTCCGGGGCCGAGTGCGGCCTCGCGCCAGAGTGGCCGTCGAGCCGGCACGCGGCGAAGCGTCGGGGGCAGCACTGCAAGACGGGCCACGATGCCGGCTCTCACAGGACCAAAGCGCCGACGGGCATGGCGAGAATGTTCCTGGACACGGGGACAATTTCACGGCCGAGGTAGAACAGCAGACCCGTCGTGCAGCGCGCTTCGCGTTCCATGAAGAGGCGCAGATGACGGGCGTCGTCGTCGCGAAGGGTGGCGGCGGCTTTGACTTCGAATGGCACCAGACGGCGTCCATGCTGCACAAGTCCATCGATCTCAAGGCCGTCATGACTACGCACATAATAGAGCGCGGCGTCCGGCAGGAACGCGGCAAGCTGGGACTGAATTTCGTTGATGACACCGGTCTCCAGAAGTGCACCGGCCCGGTGGTCACTCTGGGCGTCGGCCCAGTTGCTGAGGGTCAGCAGGTGGGCGCATAGCCCGGTGTCATTCCAATGGAGCTTGGGTGCCTTGGCCATGCGTTTGCCGATATTGGAAAAAAAAGGCTGGAGACGAATGATCTGGAACGTGGCCTCCAGGAGATTGAAGTACCGGCAAAGCGTACTGGGGGCAATCCCCAGGTCGCGCCCCAGATTGGCTTGAATGAGGACTTGCGCGGTGCGGTCGGCCGCGAGTTGCATGAATCGTGAGAAATCCGCCAGGTGCTCGACATGCACGAGTTGGCGGATCTCGCGCTCCAGATAAGTCTGGCGGAAGGCGGTGAACCACAGGTGACGGGCCTCCGCGGAGGAAGACGTAACGGCGGGCGGGTAGCCGCCGGCGAAGAGAACATCCGGTGAGAAAACCGGCGGTGACGGGCGTTCTGCGTGGAAACGGACGGATAAGGCGGCGGCATCCGTTCCCGCGAGCGCCTGCAGCCAGAACGGGGGTGTGCGCACCGGGGCGCCTGCCACTTCTCGCCAGCCAAGGGGATGGAGCCGGAGGATGCCGACTCTGCCCGCAAGCCACTTCGCGATGTCCGCCAGAAATCCGAGGTCCGCCGAGCCCGTGAGCAGAAAGCGCCCGGGACGCCGGTCCTCATCGACCAGCTGCTTGATGGCTGCCAATAGCCCAGACTGCCGCTGCGCCTCGTCCATGGTCAGGGACGGCGCCGATCGCACCAGCCCGATAGGGTCCTTGCGCGCCAGATCACTGACCAACAGGTCATCCAGTGTGACGTACGTGCGGCCGCCGGCAATCTCAGGGTGTTGGACAAGCGTCGACTTGCCCACCTGCCGCGGGCCAATGACGGCAACGACAGGAAAGACCTTGAGCATGCCCAGGAGCGGTGCCAGCTGATTTCGTTCGATGATCATGCATATAATATGCCACACCTCGGCATAATTTACACTCAGAGTCCTATGTATATTACGAATAATATGTTACAGTCAAGAAGTATCATCGAAATGGGGGACATGTCAATGGTCCGGAACCGTTCATCCCAACTGACTGGGTCCCGGCGCTCCGGGTGCCTTGACCTCGCGGGGCGCGGGGCGTAGGTTAACGGCCAGTCATTCTGGGTCTGGAAGAGGAAGAGGCAAGGAGGTTCACACCATGCGTTGCTCGCACGTTGCGGCGGTCTTGATGGCGTCCCTGATGGCCGGAGTCTCCAGTGTCCGTGCGGCGCCCACGGCGCCCGCCAAGCTGAGCGCCGGCGACTACGCGGTGACCGTGGACGAGCGCGGCGTGTCGGTCACCCACCAGGGCACGCCGATCAGCATCGGCTCGTACTTCAATGTGTTCCAGCCCGAGTACAAGGGCAGCCTGGTCGGCTGGGGCGACTGCTGGCAGGCAGGGACGCTCAAGGCGGCGGCGGACGGGCGCAGCGCCACGGCCGAGGCAACGCAGCCCAAGGCCAAGGCGTCGTTCGCCGTGGCCGTCTCGGAAAAGGGCGTGCAGGTCACCGTGACCGTCTCGACCGCCGAGGACGCCGCCTGCGGGCCGGTCGAGTACCCGGTGTTCCAGTTCCCGCCGGCCCTGGCGGAGGGCGCAACCGTCGAGCTGCTGAATGCTGCCGGCATGACCACGGACAGCGTCGCAGTCCCCACGACCCCGAAGCGCGGGAACTTCTCCTCGCAGCGCGGCGACACGTTCATCCTGCGGACTCCGCAGTGCAACGTGACCGTGTCGACCCCGTCGTACGTCGGCATTGCGCCGTTCGATGGGCGGGTTGAGAACTACGGCAAACAGCAGGGCGTGTGGGCGTTCGCGACCATCCCGGTCGCGCCGGGCACCGAGAACACGGTCGTCATGGACTTGACGGTGTCGCCGCCCGACCCGCTGCCCGAGCCGGGTACGCTCGCGATCGCGCCCAACGTGCCCGCGACAGCCGTAGCGCTGGCTCCCGGCGCGACCGCGCGCGAGAAACTCGCGGCCGACGAGCTGGCAGCTTACCTGGCGAAGATCGCCGGCTGCAAGCTCGAGGTGCGCGAGATCGCCGACACCGCCGTGCCGCAGGGCGTGATCGCCGTCGGCAGCCTGGCCGTCAAGGCCGGTCTCATCACCCAGGCCGAGCTGGACGCGGTGCGCCGCGACGGCTACGTGGTGCGCGTCGCCGACGGCCGCGCCGCGGTCTGCGGCTGGCGCGACCTGGGCACCGTCTACGGCGCCTACGCGCTGCTCGGGCAGCTCGGGGTCAAGTTCTACGCGCCTGGCTGCGAGGTCGTGCCGCACGTCAAGGCCCTCACGATCGCGGCGTGCGAAATCCGCACCAAACCGATCTACGAGTTCCGCGTCGTGCGCGGGAACCTGAAGCTTGGCCACACGCCCGGCAACGACATGATGGACCCGGAGGCGATCGGCGAGAAGGGCAACATCGTGCACGCCTCCGAGTTCCTCGTCCCGTACGAGAAGTACGGCGAGTCGAACCCGGAGTTCTTCGCACTGCAGAAGGACGGCAAGCGCCTGCACAAGGACCCGGACGCGAAGCGGTTCGACGTGCACCTCTGCCTCTCCAACCCGGACGTGCGCCGCATCTCGGCCGAACGCATGCTGATGCTGATCGAGAAGCAGAGCGACCGCACCTTCTTCGGCGTCTCGCAGGGCGACGGGTTCGCCTGGTGCGAGTGCGACGCGTGCAAGGCGCTCGATGCCACCCCGGGCAACATGACCGACCGGCTCCTGGACTACGTCAACTTCATTGCCCGCGCCGTGGCCGCGAAGTACCCGGACAAGCTGATCGTCACGCTCGCCTACACCGATGCCACCTCCAACCCGCCGACGCGCGTCATGCCGGAGCCGAACGTGATGGTGCAGTACTGCCCGTACCCCAACCGCACCGCCTGTCAGTGCCACGATCTGAGCTGCGAGAAGAACACGCAGGGCGACACGGACCTGAAAGGCTGGATCGCGAAGTGCCCGAACAACATGTACATCTTCGACTACCCGTGCGGCTACGCGGTGTGGTACGAGCCGTTCGGCAGCTTCTACGCCATGAGGAAGAAGCTGGACTTCTATTCGGCCAACGGCATCCGCGGCATCTTCTACTGCGGTACGCCCTCGAACTTCCGCGACCTGTTCACGTTCGTGCAGAGCCGGCTGCTCTGGGAACCCAAGGCGGACGTCGAGGCGCTGACCGACGAGTTCATGGCCGCCTACTACGGCAAGGGCGCGCCCATCGTGCGCGAGTACTTCAACTTCATGCATCGCGAGGTCGACACGCGCCCGGTGCACCAGATGTGCGAGGGCCCGAACCCCGGGCTGGTGACGCCGGAGTACGCCGAGAAAGCGTTCGCGCTGTTCGCGCAGGCCGAGGCCGCCGTGCAGGACGACCGCGCCGCCCTGTTCCGGGTGCGGCAGGAGAAGTTCCACGTGCTCTTCGCGGACCTGAACGAGCGCAACCCGGTCAACGGCAAGCTCGCGGTGAGCAAAGATGAGTTTGCACAGCGCCTGGCCGAGTTCATGAAAATCGGCCGCGACCTGAAGATCGGCGCGTTCATCCGCGACCAGGAGAAGGCCGGCACGTGGTTCCAGAAGACGGCGCGCGTGCAACCGGACGCCAGCCCGTGGTACAACGACCCGGTGGTGCGGCGCATGATCGCCGACCCGGTCGGCACGCTCGCCGCCGAGGGCAAGCGCACGCTGCAGAAGTCCGTCGATGGCGGCCTGCTCGTGCTGCTCGACGGGTTCTGCGGCGGCAACGGCCCGCAGGAGTACAACTACGAGTGCCCGGCCAAGCAGGCGGTGTGGATCTACGGCAAGAACAGCCGCAACCCGCAGATGTGGGCCGAGTTCAGTCTCGACGCCGTCCCGGCTGAGCCGGCGCGACTCGTGCTCACGGCGCAGGATGACGACAAGCCGGGCAAGGTCGAGGTGCGCATCACGATCAACGGCACGGAGATCTTTGCCGGCCCGAACGCGTTTCCGGAGAAGAACTGGTCCAGTGCGGAGTTCGCGATCCCCGCGGGGGTGCTGAAGCAGGGCACGAACGAGATTCGCTTCGCCACGCTCAAGGACTCTGCCAAGAGCGACGCCGGCTGGTTCATGCTCGCCGAGTGCAAGCTGGCGTGGAAGTAGAGACGGAGCGGGACCCGTTGCGCCGTGGGCCACACCGTGAGGGAAGGACACTCTGATGAAGCACTGGCAAGCATTCACAGCCGCATTCGGTCTGCTGGCGGCTTCCTGTCAGGTTGTGACGCCGCAGAAGGCGCCGATTCCTCTGCCGGATCCAAGCTTCGAGAAAGCCGGCCCGGCACGTGTCGATGCCTACACGAAAGCCGGCTTCACCGCCCAAGCATGCGGTTGCATTGTTTCTGCGCAGATTGCATTGTATATTTGACCATTGGTATGTGCCCTGTGTCAAACGCGCGTCGAAAGGTGGGTTTGTGATGACAACGACAGTTACGGGACGTGGGCAGACGGTCGTGCCGGCCCGCATCCGGAAAAACCACCACCTCGGACCCGCTTCGAAGCTGGAATGGATCGATGACGGGCAGAGTATTCGCGTCATTCCATTGCCGGCGGACCCGGTGGCGGCGGCGCAGGGGATGTTCAAGGGCGCCGGTCTTGGTGCTGCGCTGCTGAAGCGCCGCCGGGAGGATCGGACGCGTGAATGATGTGCTGGTGCTCGACACGTCGGCGATCTTCGCATTCCTCGAAGACGAGCAGGGCGCCAACACGGTTCGCGGATACATGGATGCCGCCACGCGTGGCGAGGCGCGGGTTCTGCTGTCGTTCGCCACCCTCACCGAACTGCGGTATGTGATCATGCAGGAGCAGGGCACGCCTGCGGCCGATCATGCTGTGGCCTTGGCCAAGGCGTGGCCCATCGGGTGGGTCCAGTCCGACGAGCCCCTCTGCCTGAAGGCGGCCGAGTTCAAGGCCCGTCATCGCCTGTCCTTCGCGGATGCGTTCGTGGCCGCCACGGCGCAGCGTCACAGTGCGGGACTGGTTCACAAGGATCCCGAGTTCGAGGTCCTGGCGGGTGACATCTTGCTTGTCCCGTTGCCGTACAAGTGATGCCACTTCTGATGGACTGCGTCAACTTCGACATCATGCGGCGGCTCGGCCTGCGGGATGTCTTCGCGTTCGGGCCGTACCTCGCCCAGCAGGGATTCCGCTGTCTGCCCGGCGGAGAGACGACCGGCAGGGCGCGAACGGTCCTTGAGCGCGAGAACAACCATTCGATTCGGAGAGAGATGGGAACCGTCCAAGACTATCTCGCTGAGTTCGAGAACGCTGAGGTCGTCCACGACTTCTTCGGCAGATGGCCCAGCCTGCATGATGCGGAGGTCATTGAACTCGTTTTGAACCGGGAACTGGGATTCGACTTCACGGGGCCAAGACTGACGATGACCCTGTACGGATGTGCCGACTGCTCCGCCGCCGAACCGCAGGTTCCCAAGCACTGCAAACTCATCGTCATGTTCGAAGACGTTGAGCTTGCGTACCTCAGAGACTTCAATCACCAGAACGCGATGGCTGACTTCATGATGGAGACGTACCATTGCGACCGCTTGCGAGAGGATCGCTATCGGGTTGAGTTTGGCGAATTCGGGGCCAAGATGGATTTCACCTTCAAGACTGCCAGAGTTCTCTCGATCAGTCCTTTTGAGCCCATCGACTATTTCAAGAAACAGGAATCGAGCGAGTGAGTTCAGGCTGTCGCCGCGAAGCGCGGTGCCGCCTGGCTTGTGGCGTTCTGTGAAGCTCGGCAGCGCGACGGAATGGCATAGAGCAAACCGCTGTCGTAGTCTTCCTGGCAGTCCTGACCGGCAATCGCAGCCGGCCCTGACGACCAGGGACACTGACGGTGAAAGATGACTACAGAAGGGAGTACGTCCATGACCTCGTCGCTGTCCTTCCCGTTGGTGCTCGCGCTGTCGGTTGCGGTGTCCGCTACGGCGTTCGGGGCGGAGGACTGGATCCAGGACCGCGCCGGTACGCCGTGCTGTCCGACCAGGCTGAAGCCGGGCGGCTGGATCAATATCGTTTCCGTCGGCGGGCCGACCATGGCGGGCGCCGGGGCGAGCCAGCCGGGAGTGTCGTACCAGGCGCAGATGATGGCGGCGCTGCGGGCGGAGTTCCCGGGTGCGGGCATGGGCAATCCGCTTGTCACGGGCGGCGCCGGGTCGTGGTGGGGCGCGTTCGCCGCGGCGCGCGGCCAGGCGGTGTACGGTCAGCACCTGCCGGGGGCGATCATGTTTTGCGACTTGGCAACGGACGACACCGGGTCGAGCGAGGCGGACGTGTGCGCGGCGCTCGAGGGCCTGGTGCGGTCGGTCTGGGGCCCGTACTCGATCACGGACCTCGTGTTCCTCTACGGCCTGACCAAGGACCAGCTCGAGGTCTACAAGCAGGGCGGGTTGCCGCCGGTCGTGCAGTGGCATGAGAAGATCGCCGCGCACTACGGCATTCCGAGCGTGAACATGGGCCAGTACGTGGCCAAGAAGATCATTGCGGGCGAACTGACGTTCGAGGAGTTCAGCAAGGACGGGGTGCACCCGACGGACCGCGGCCACGCGCTGTACGCCGAGGCGATCAAGCCGCTGCTCGCCCGCGCCAAGGCGAACGGCAAGCCGGACCAGGACGCGCCGAAGCGTCCGCTGCCCGCGCCACTCATGCCGGGGTTTATGGACAAGGCGCAGTGCGTCGCCTACGAACTGGCGAAACTGGACGCGAACTGGCGCCTCGGCCAGACCAGTCCGGTGGCGCCGTTCCGTCATGTCGCGGTGAGCGATGTGCCGGGCGCGACGCTGACGCTCAAGTTCAAGGGTGACCAGGCGGGGCTCTTCGACGCGGTCGGACCGGACACCGGCGACTTGGAGTGCTCAGTCGACAACGGTGCATGGCAGGCGTTGCCCGTTTTCGACAAGGATTGCCCGGCCGGCATGCGCTCGGCGACGCGCTGCGTGGTGCGCGCCCTGGACCCGGCGCAGTGGCACGAGCTGCGCCTGCGCGTGGCGGAGAAGCAGCCGGAGGGCAGCAAGGGCCGGTTCTGCCGCATCGGCGTGCTGCTGGTGAACGGCGATCTTGAGGACCCCTACGCGGGCATGTCGCCGCTGCAGCGGCTCGACGCGATGTACGCCGGCATGGACCCGCTCAAGTACACCGCGCGGCCGGACCGGTGGGCGCTCATTCCGAAGAGCATGGCGCGGTTGCGCGAGGGCGGCACGATCAAGGTGGTGCTGCTCGGGGACAGTATCATGAACCAGACGTGTCACTCGGGCTTCGAGTTGCTGGTGCAACGCATGTACCCGAACGTCAAGATCGACAAGGTCGCGTCGGTGCGCGGCTCGACCGGGTGCTGGTGGTACAAAGACGAAAACCGCGTCGAGGAGTACGTGCTCAAGCACAACCCGGACCTGCTCATGATCGGCGGCATCAGTCAGCGCGACGATGTCGACTCGATCCGTGAGGTCATTCACCAGGTGCGCTCCAAACAGCAGCCGGAGATCCTGCTGATCACACCCGCGTTCGGCGCCGAGGGCTCGAACCACATCACGAAATGGACCTGCGAGATCGACCCGAACGGGACGGATTACCGTGCGAACCTGATGCGCCTGGCGGCCGAGGAGAAGTGCGAGTTCCTCGACATGACCGCGCCATGGTGGCAGTACGTGCTCGACTCGGGCAAGACCTACGGCTGGTTCCGCGGCGACGCGGTGCACGCCAATGAACGCGGCACCCAGATCCTCGCCCGCGTCCTCGAAAAGTACTTCGCCCCGAAGGAGTGAATTCTGGGGGCGCCGCCTCACGCCGCGCCGAGCATGCGCGCGAACCACGGCACCAGGTCGTTGATCACGGCCGGCGCATACTGGTGCGGCTCGTGCCCGAGGTGGAACGTGCAGCGGTCCCCGGCGCCGTGCAGCGCGTAGATCTGCTCGCACAGCGCCTTGGCGCGCGCCAACCCCGAGTACGGCCAGTGCGGATCGACAATGTTGTTCCGCACCCACAGCGGCCGCGGCGCCGTGCAGGCCAATACGTGCGGAATGTCGCCGTACTCGAGCATGCCGTAGACGTACGGACTGATGCCGCTCCAGCCGCCCTGCCGGTTGCAGTACTCCAGGATGATCGCCTCATAGGACGTCACCCCCTGCACCGGCGCCACGGCTGCGAACTCCGCACACACGGCGGCCGTGAACCAGGTGACGATCGAGCCCTGGCAGTGCCCCGTGATACCAATGCGCGCCGCATCCACGTCGGCCCGCGTCTTCAGGTACTTCAGCACCGCCAGGTTGTTCATGACGCGCAGGCCGACGTTGTTCATGCCGAGCAGCGCCGCCGCGGCGCAGACGTTGTTGATCGCCGTCGCCGAGTCGGGCCGCTCGGCGCGTTCGCCTGTGCCGTCGTAGTCCAGCGTCACCGCGATCATCCCCGCCCGCGCCAGGGCGATGCACAGGTCGGCAATCTCCGGGGCGTTCTTGGGTGACGAGTAGCCTGGGCAAACCAGCACGGCCGCTCTGGGGCCGGCCTTGGCTCGCGGCCGGTACAGGTGCACCGGAATGCAGAACCCAGCCTCGAAATGCACATCGACCGCCTCCAGGGTCAGGTCGGCGCCCAGCGCCAGTTCGGCAACGACCGGCGACGGCCGTGCGTCTGTCAGGTCCCAGACCGGCAGGATGGTGCGCAGTCCGCACACCAGTCGTTCACGATAGGCGTTCCACGCCTGGAGGCTCTCGAACGTCCATGGCAGTGCGGCGCAGCGCGCGGCCACTTTCTCCTGCAGGTGTCGCAACGCCGAGTAGCGCGCGCCGTTCTGCGGCACAACGGTGTTCGTATCATTCATAGCCATGCTCTCGTTCCTCCTTCAATGCGTCAATATAGACCTGCACCCGGTCCGCCGGCATAGGCGGAATGCCGCTTTCGGTGCGCGGAATGAACCGGCCGCCCTGGCGGCCGATCCGCATCACCTCGGCCACGTGCCGCCGGATCTGCGCCTCGTCCATGGTGCTGATCGTGGTGCTCACGCCGCCGTGCAGCACGATCCGGTCGCCCCAGCGCGCCTTGAACAGGGCCAGGTCATTGTGGTCCGACGGCCCGACCGGGTTCAGCACGTCCACGCCGGCCGCGACAATGTCGTCCATGATGTCCTGGATGTGCCCGTGACTGTGCAGGTGCAGGTAGACGCCGTGCTCGTGGCAGATGCCGGCCAGTTCCTTCAGCCATGGAAACACGTACTCCAGGAACATGTCGCGCGAGAACAGGAGCTGATGCCCGGACCCCAGATCGGAAGCCGTAAAGACGGCGTCCACGCCGCACTTGACCAGGCGCCGCGCGGACTCGAGCGAGAACTTCGACGTCATCTCGAACAACCGGTGCGCCGCCTCCGGTTCCAGTGCCATCCACATGAGAATGTTCTCGAAGCTCGCCAGGTAATAGTAGATACCGAACCACGCGCCCATGACGTTGCCCTCGACGAAGTACCCGGCGTCGTGCAGCCGTTGCACGTGGGCGCGCGCGGCGTCCTCGTTGAACCGGCCCGGCGCGCACGGGTCGGGCATGCTGAACCGGAACACGTCCTCCGGAGAGTTGATGGGGTACTCGGTCGCTTCGCGGCAGAAGGTGGGGACATACTCCTCGCGCCACACCGCGCCGGTCTCGTAGCGGTAGCAGTGGTGGCGCTCGTCGCGGCTGAGCGTCGTGCTTGTCAGCCCGATGCCGGCGCCGCCGAGGCAGGAGTTGTCGAAGAACCGCGCGAAGTTGACCGCGTCCCGCACGCCGTCGCCGGTCCGCGCCGGCAGCGCGTCCTTCAGTGCCGTCACGTCCATCGGGCACTCGCCCCAGCAGGGAACGACGTCCGGCTTCTCGCCCCGCAGCACGGCGAGGATGCGCTCGCGATGTAATCCGTTCTGATGGCTCATGGGTACTGGTCGTCCTTCTCTTGTCGATCCAACCTGCCGAATCGCCACCTGTGCGGGTAACTCCTTTGAGAGAATAGGCCCCGTCATGGACACCAGGATACGCCCGTTTGTAGTGGACTCGCAGCGCGTGGAACGAAGTGGAGCGCCAAGAGCCCATCTGGCGTGTCACGGCGAAGTTTCTGAACGAAGCCGGGCGTGTTGCGGCGGCGCGGGGATGGTGTCTTGCCCGGCGGTCAACCGCCGGGACTGCGACACCACTACGAACCGGGCCGCGACCGATGTTTGTCCGCACCGGCGCGTCATCCTGCGCGGTCGGATTTACCCGCACAGGTCGCCAAGTCGCTGTCCCTTGATAAACCGAATACGGAGCCCGACTGTACCGCGGGCGGCCCTCCGCCCGCTTCTCGGCGCGCACCCAGTACAAGGCTCGGATGGCGGGCGGAGGGCCGCCCGCGGTACTGCCGGAGCTGGAGGCGGGACCGTTCGGGACTGTCACCGCGCCCCACCCGGCCTCGATCCGTGTACTGCACAGGTTGATATTACTTGCACTATATGCCCTTATCTTCAGCGCCGTAATGCATGAAAATGGCCTTTTCTTATCGTATATTGACTTCATGCGCTTCTATGCCGACACCGAGACGGGCGCCCCTGCGCCACAGTTCCTGCAGTTGGCGCACGCCGAGCGGGTGTGGCGGTTCCGGCTACTGCACGCGCACGTCGAGGACCGTCCATCCATGGCCCATGCGCGGCGCCTGGGCGACCATGCGCACCCGCTCTATCACCTGCTGCTGTACACCGGTGGCAGGAACGAGTTCCTCTTCAACGGCAGGCGGCACGTCTCGCGGCGCGGCGTGCTGGTGTTTGCCGGGCCCGGGGAGCGACACTGCTTCGAGCCATGCCAGCCGGGCGGCGGCCAGTACGTTGAACTCACATTCGCATACCAGAGCGGGGCGTTGAACCTGGCGCTGCCGGTGCATGAGATGCTGAGCCTGCTCACGGGCGAGGCCGTGGCGCACGTGCCGTACCCGATCCCGTTGCGCGAGGATCAGACGGTGCAGTTGGCGGCGCTGTTCAACAGCCTGATGGCGCTGCTGTGCGGACCGCGCAACACCTTGCGGTTCGCCGTCCGGCACGCCGTGGTCGATCTGCTGGCCGCGGTGCTGGACGAGGTGTACCGCGTCGGTGCAGCGCCGGCCGCCGAGATCAGCGGCATCGAAGCCGTCCGCCGCCGCATCGAACGCGCCTACACCGAACGGCTTCGGATCACGGACCTCGCGGCGGCGGCGGCCCTCTCGCCCGGGTACTTCATCCGCGCCTTTCGCAAAGCGTACGGCATGACGCCGATCGCCTACCAGCAGCAGTTGCGGATCAACGCGGCCCGGGCACTCCTGTCCGCGTCAAACCTGCGCGTCAAGGTCGTGGCGGCGCGAGTCGGTTACAGTAATGAGTACCTGTTCTCGCGCACCTTCCGCAAGGTCGTGGGCATGCCGCCGCGCGAGTTCCGCCGCCAGGCCTGGACACCGAAGTGAAGGGGTTGTTCGGGTTTCGGGTGTCAGGGGGGACACGGTGCGAGTGGCCAGGATTGTGGTTGCCGCGGCGGCGGATTCCGGTTCGCCCCCTCGACACTCGACACCCGACACTCAACACGGGTCTCGCGTCCGAATAGTTGAAAGACAGGAGTCATAGCACATGGACAGGAAGGCACTCGTCTACAAGGGCATGGTTCCGAACTGCACCTGCTGCGATCAGGCGCTGCGGATCCTGCCGAACGGGGAATGGATCACGGTCTTCATGACGGGCGGCAACATTGAGCCGGAGCTGGCGAACTTCGTCGCGCTCTGTCGCTCCAGGGACCAGGGCGAGACCTGGGGGCCGCTGGAGACCGTGCTGCGCCGTGACGACAAGGGCTGTACGCTGACCGAGGTGGTGGTGCACGGCGGCGAGATCATCGTGTTCGTCAACATCCACGGCGGTTTCTTCGACCAGTGGCACAACTTCACCATCCGCAGCCGCGACAACGGTCACACGTGGAGCGACCCGGCGCCGTTTACCGCGCTGCCGCGCCGCGGGTTTGTGCGCAACCTCTACGTCAGTTCCTGGGGCGAGTGGTACATGCCGTTCCAGTACTACGAGCCCACCGGCGACCCGGACGCATCGCCACTCAAGGACGGGTCGTTCCAGCAGATGTGGGTCGGCACGCTGATCAGCGGTGACGAGGGTGCGACCTGGACGAGTTCGAACCGCGTCCGCGGCCGCTGCTGGGCCGAAGACAACGTGGTCGAGTTGCGCGACGGGCGGCTGGTCATGCTCATGCGCGCCGATGGCACCGGCTGCCTCTGGCGCAGCGAGTCCACGGATCGCGGCCGCATCTGGTCGGAGCCGGTACGAACCGAGATCCCGAACCCCGGCTCCAAGTTCCGGCTCTTCCGGCTCCGCGACGGTCGCATCGTGCTGGTGCACAACCCGAACACGCAGACCAGCCACCCGAACTCGAAGCACTACGCCTCGTGCAACCGCAACCCGCTCGCGTTGTGGGTCTCGACCGACGACATGCAAACCTGGGCGCACCAGCGCGTCATCACCGACTTTCCCGGCCACCTGGCGTACCCCGATGGCGTCGTGGACGCCGCTGAAGAGTATGTGCATTTCGCCTTCGACTACAACCGGCACGACGTGATCTACTACGGCGCACGCCTGCCATGAGCGACCGGCAGTGGCGCGGGACCTCCGGGACCGCAGCAGAGTGCCCTCGGGCCGTCCCGGCCCGAGACCCTCGGCCGGGGACCGGCCGGCGGACCCCGCTTCGGTGCGGGACGCACCGAGCCACTGTGCGATCGGTCGCACACCAGCCCGGTAGGTTGCATCGCCGCGAGGCTGGACTTACTCGCACAGGTCGAAGCGGTCGGCACGGACCAAGACGCCGAGGTCGCGCAGCGGGATGACGTCCTCGATGACGTCGATGACGTCGCAGCGGCGCTCGGGGACGTAGTGCAGCAGGTGCACGACGAGCCGGTCTTCCGCCGCCTGGCGGTTCAGCGTCGCGCCGGCCAAGTTCCGGCACCGGCGCGCGGGCGCTCACTCCAAGGTGAGGTAGCCGCCGTTTTCCACGTGCCAGGTGGCGCCGAGCGCGCCGACGAAGATGGCCCAGTCATCGTACGCCGTGCGGCGCACGCCGAGGTTGAAGGCGAACTTCAGTCCGGGCTGGGGCTGGACCCCGATGGCCTCGAACGGGATCGCCCATTCTCCGCGCCACTCCTTGTCCGCGACCTTGGCGCCGAAGCGCAGGGCCCCACCGAGTTTGGCGACGGCGTCGGCTGGCGCACCGGCGTGGTCGACACTGGCAGACTGGCCGTTGGTGAAACCCTGGACCACGAAGACCGGACCGGGCTTGGCGCCCGAGACGTCCTGCAGGCACACTTCCGCGCCGTCGTCCTGGCCCCAGGCGTTGCCGGTCTTGAGCTTGCCACCGTCCTTGATGGGCACGGTCACGGCGACGTACAGGCACTGCGCGTCGTAGGCTACCCGGGCCACGGGCGTCGGGCCGGGTACGGGCGCGCGGTCAGAGTTCTGCTTGGCCTCGAACGGCTGCGCCTCGGGCCACTCGCCGGCAGCCAGGTCGCCGTCCGGCAGGATTGGCTGCGCCGCTTTGCGCGCGACCACCGGCGTGGTGTTGCGTGGCAGCGGCGGCGGCGGCGCTTCGAAGCCGGGGAACGGCTCGGTCATACTGATGAGCGGCTTCTCGCGGGCGCCCTCGGCCTCGACGATCGGCCATGTGGCGCGCAGTTCATCCTGGTACGGGCCGATCTTGTCAATGGGGATGGGTTCGAACCCGAGGTCGAACGCCGGCGATGCGGGCTGCAGCCGGTAGTCGTCCTTGGCCGCGTCGACGAAAAGCGGGTCGGCCACGACCGAGTGCGTGTCAAAGCCCTTGGCCTTCCACTCGTCCCACTGGTCCTCGTCCTTGACGCCGCGCAGGCCGGTCCGCAGCGGCTGGCCGGCGTGCCAGATCAGGTTGTAGTCGCACGTGAAGCGGTCGAGCGGCAGGTTACCGTGCCTGTACAGGAACGCCTCCGGTTTGGTGTACGAGACGATGTTGCGCTGGATGATGTTGTCGGCCATGCACACGGCCGTGACCGGGTCGGGGTCGCGCAGGAAGCCGCGGTACCGGCTCCAGACGGGCAGCGGCGCGAACTCCTCAACCGATTTCTTGAACGCCGGCACCGTGCCTTGGAGGAATCGGTGGTTCGCATTCCAGCCGCTCATCTGGATCTGCTGCGACGTCCCATCCACGAAGATGTTGTTCTCGACAATGGTGTCGCGCGCATTGTGCGACATGAACCCGCCGAGCACGCAGCGCACCGCAATGTTGCCGATCACGTCGACGCCGTTCGAGTTGTCATCGAGGTAGATGCCCCAGCAGTAGAACGGCGCGATGTAGCGGCCGTTCTCGATGCCGTAGCCGATGCTGTCGGTGATGAAGTTGTAGCGGATGGCGGTGCCGCGCGGCGTGGTCCAGTCGCGGCCGCCGGTGTAGATCGCGCCCGTGTCGCTGGTCTCCAGGTTCACGTGCCGGATGCGGTTGTACTCGATGGTCATGTCGTTGCTGTGGTAGGCGACGCGGATCGCGATGCGCGGGCAGTCGTGGATGAGGTTGTGCGAGGCGCGGCAACCCACGCCGCTCATGAGCACGCCCAGCGCTTCCTTGAACAGCACGCCGGTGTGGTGGATGTAGTTGTTGTCCGCGTAGTGTCCGGCCGGGGTCAGGGTCTTGCGGTCGCCGCCCTCCAGCGTGATGGCGCTGCTGCCGACGTCGTAGATGTCGTTGCCGACCACGCCGACGCCGAACCCGCCCTTGACCGTGACGCCTGAGCCCTGCCAGCCGCCGCCGTCGCCTACGTTGCGGATGGTGCAGCCGGCGACCGTGCAGCGCCGCGCGTTCTGGAACACCACTGCGTTGCCCTCGGTGCACTCGATGGTCAGGCCGCGGAACGTGACCAGCGCGGTGTCTTTCACGTTGATCAGCGTCTTGAGCAGTGGTGCGTAGACCGGGCCGGACTGGATGTCCGCCGGCGGCCAGAAGTACACCGTCTTCGTGCGCGGGTCGAGGTACCACTCGCCCGGCGCGTCGAGCTCTTCGAAGAGATTACGGAAGTAGAAGCGGTCGCCGGGCAGGATGGCGTAGGACGCCGGCCCGGTCAGGGTGATCTGCTTCTTCTCGCGGTCGATCGCGGCGACGCGGACGATGTTGTTCCAGTAGTGGTGACCGGGGAAAATGAAGACCTCCGCCTCGTCCGGGTGCGCCCACTCGTGCACGTCCTGCGGCCGGACCGCGAACGTCTTGCGCTTGGCTTCAGCCTCCGCCGGCTCGCTCGGGTACACGCGCTTGCCACCCGGCACATAGACCCAGCCGCCGCCGTACGGGTTGGCCGGATCGTAGTTCGGGAACCGCGCCAGGTGCTGCCGCTGACCGTTGAAGAACAGCTCCTTGAAGACGTAGTCCTTGAACCCGTTCGCCGCTGCGTCCGCCTTCAGGATCTGCCCCGAGTGCGGCTGCCAGTTCAGGATCTTCCGGCCGCCGATCAGAATGGCCGTCTCGTTCGGGCAGGCGCGGTACACGACCGGCGCGCCGGGTAGCCCGGAGTCGTCCGCGGTCAGCGAAAACGTCTTGTCGCGCTCGTAGATGCCGCCGTGCAGCCAGACAGTCACGCCGCTCGCCGGGTAGGTGCTGTTCTTCTTCAGGGCGCGGATGGCGTCGCGCGCCGCCTCGAGCGTCGCGAACGGTTTCTCCACCGTGCCGGGATTGGCGTCATTGCCGTCCGGCGAAAGATAGAACTCGCCCTCTGCGGCTGCGGTGCGGCACGCGGGCAACGCCGCGACGAGCAAACCCACGATCAAACCTGCTGTTCCGGTCCGGACCATGTTGCTCCCTCCTGTATCCATCTCACTCCCTTGCCCCTGCCCTTGCCCCTGCCCCTGCTTTTGCCCCTCTCGCCTCCCTGGGCTGCAGCGCCGGGTGCGCGGCGAACCTCCGCGCGGCGTGCCGTAACGTAACGGTGTCCGGGCGGGAGTCCACCCGCCCCCGAACCGGAACGGACCGCAAAGTAGAGCATGGCTCCAGCCTTGCTCGCCGGTCCCGTGTCCACCGCTCCGCCGCCCCCCCCCTCACGCCACTGCGGTGCGCGGCGCGGCCGCCAGACGGTCCAACGGACTGCCCGTCGGGCTGCGGACCTCGCGCAGCACGTGCGTGTAGATCATAGTTGTCTCGACACGGTTGTGGCCCAGGAACTCCTGAATCTGGCGGATATCCACGCCCGTCTGCAGCAAGTGCGTGGCGAACGAATGACGTAACGTGTGCACCGACGCCGGCTTCGCGATTCCGGCCTTCCGTACCGCGTCGTGCACTGCGCGCTGGATCGTGCTCGGATCCACGTGGTGCCGCCGCACTTTGCCGCAGTGCGGGTCGACCGACGGCTTCACCGACGCGAACACGAAC
>Ga0156531_1234_pt1 | contig 38606 bp, 26 predicted proteins | sample RifOxyB3_FD_111926 | JGI IMG/M metagenome (GOLD analysis project Ga0156531, IMG submission 111926) | Lentisphaerae bacterium RIFOXYB12_FULL_65_16 | reverse complement strand
GTCGCCCGTCTGAGGCCCAAGACGGGAAGTACAAAGGCGAACAAGGCCGCTGTTGCCGACGTGCGAGTACGCACGCGGCAAAGCGCAGGCGTTGTGACAGGATGACGACGGCACTACAACTGGACGAGAAACAGTTCCCCCCGAACCCGGACACGCCCGTCCAGGTTGCGGAGACGTTCGTCGAGAGATCGCGTATCCCCCTAGGGTTCACTGAGCGTTCCCTGCGGCGGGGTTTCGAGGCCTGCATGAGTCTCTGGTGTGTGCGAGGGCTTTGGCTGCGGGGCGGATCATGGAGTGGATTGGTCGTTTCCGGGACGTCGTACGATCTTGAGACGTGTGCGTCATGCTACTTTGGTGAGACGCTCCGGCGCCTTCACTCTGGAAACTGGACGGGCCATTGCGGCAACGACGGTTCGCCGAATTTCTACACCTTGGCGGTCAAGTTCGGTGACTACGTGTTCTTTCCGTCTCACTATGTGGCGTACCGTATTTCGAACGGCCGACGTGACACCGGGAGAGTCGGTGATTGTCTGGATGTCTGCATGAGTTCAATGCGGGACGGAACGGACCACAGACGTGCACCGCTTCCAGGCCCATTGCCAAGGGGAAATGCGTCGTAGGTTGCGAGTCCCGGAAGTGGGGGAGTCACAACAAATCGCTGTGGCCGACCGGCGAGTACGCCGGCGGCCAAGCGTAGCGTTGGCCCCGGCAGATGGACGCATTGTCGCGCCGCCGCGACATGGGTCACTGCGTCACTGAGTCCTGGAGCGACCCCAACGGCGGCGGTGGCGAGGGGGCGGCGCGATGTGGCTCGGTGGCGCGGGCGACCGCGGGATAGTAGGTTGATCGCGCCGTGGGCAATCGATGGCGTTGCGCCGGAACCGCCGGAAGCGAACGGGGCGCCGGGGAACGACGAAGGTGCGCCGCCACAGACGAGGCGCAGAACCACCCGGCCAACAAGGCCACTGTTGCCGACGTGCGAGTACGCACGCGGCAAAGTTCCGGCGTTCGGCAGATGCAAAGATGGAAAAGCCGGAGACAACCTATATTACCGTCGACATTGATGTCAGGACGGATGCCCCCTTCGCGGCTTTGGTTGCTGCGTTCGACAGCGACGACACCTACATACACGTTACGGAGCAGAAGGACGGATTCTCGCACCTTCTCTTCTACGTCGATGGGGGTGTCTGTGCAGATCACTGCATTCGCCGTGTCTGCGAAAGAGTGCTGGCGTTGCGGCCGGACGAACGACACCAATGGGACGCTGCTAAGCAAAGGGAGTTCTTCATCGGCTACCAAGTGGGAACTGCACCCAGCAACTACTATGATCATCTATCGGCCGACACTATTGAGCCTGCAAAGGCCGTTGGTGCGGGGGTCGGCATAGCCATCTACCCTCCGAGCAAAGACGGAGCCGAACAGATCGATGTTGCCGACCCTCGCCAAAGCTCGGGCGGCAAATCGTAGCGTTGGGTGAGCGAAAACTGCATCCATGTTTGACCATTTGAAGAATCATGTCAAAGCGATCAATGACGCGCTGGCGCGTTGCCCGCAGTGTGGTGGGGAAATCAGGATCACGCCCGAGCCCTATGAGTCACGCTTCGCTGCGCGGTGCTGCAATCCTGAATGCAATCACACGTTCTTTCATCCCGTCCGTGCAAGTGCACTGAGCGTGCCTGGTCTCATTCAGATTCTCGGAACAATCACCTGCAGTGCCGGAGCATACGTCGGTACGCACGGGTCAATAGTGGCGACGATCGCGGTCCTGCTTATTGGCGGCGTAGTCATACGGTTCGTCCTACGACTGACTGCGTTTATCATTGTCCAATCGTCAGCTTCACTGGGTTGGAAGGACGAAATGATTGCGTATCTTGCACCACCTCCATTCTTGAAGAGAGAATGCAGGAGCGACACCCAACAAAACAGTGGTGCCGACCCTCGTACCTCGGGCGGCACACCGTAGCGTTGGCCCCGGCAAGACGATGATGAGGCGACCAGAGACCGATGGCAAAATCATGGATGGCAAAATCATGGGAAGGGGTTGGGGCGCCGGAATAGTGCTGTCGCCGTCCCAGCACGGATTCCCTGGACGCCGGGAATGACGCCGTGACCAGACGACAACCACCGACACGGGTAACAAACCGCTCTTGCCGACGTGCGAGTACGCACGCGGCAGAGCTAAGGCGTGACGAGGTCTGGTCTGGTCGCGTGGTGCCGCTGGATAATCCGTAGATGACCGGGCGACACAGCCCCCGACGCAGAACCGGACGAGCACGCGGCAGTGCGCATCACGCGCCGGTGACCACCGGGCCGGTGGCGTTGCCGTCCAGGACTTCACGGATTTTGTGGCCCAGCGTCACCGGATCATAGGGCTTCTGGATCAGGATCCCGCCACCGGCCACAATATCGTCCTTGAGTTTGAACGTCCGCGTGTACCCTGACGTGAAGATCACCTTGATTCCCGGCCGTTGGCGTTGCAGGTTTTCGGCCAGTTCCTGGCCGCCCATCAGCGGCATGACCACGTCGGTGAAGAGCAGGTGAATATCGTCCGGGTGCCGGTTGGCGACGTCCAGCGCTTGCGCCCCATTCTCCGCCTCCAGGACCGCGTAACCGAGCCGGCGCAACAGTTGCGCCGAAACATTACGCAGCGCCTCGAGGTCTTCGACCAGCAGGACGGTCTCGGTCCCATGCGGCAGTCCCAGGTCCGGCGGTTGCGGAACAGCCGGCGGCGCCGGGGATTCGGCACGCGGCAGGTAGATGCTGAACGTCGCCCCTTTTCCCTCGCCGCTGTCCACGGACACCACCCCCTGGTGCTGCCGCACGATGCCGTACACCGTCGCCAGCCCCAGTCCCGTGCCCTCCTCGGCCGCCTTCGTGGTGAAGAACGGTTCGAAAATGCGGTTCTGCAACTCCTTGCTGATGCCCGGCCCGGTATCGGTGAATGACAAGCACGCGTAAGGCCCCGCTTTCCCGCCCGTGACCAAAGCCGGGTGACCCGGCGTCAGGGTCACGTTCCGCGTTCGGAGCACCAGACTGCCCTTGCCCTTCATCGCGTCGCGGGCGTTGACCACCAGGTTGATGATCACCTGTTCGATCTGGCTGCGATCGACCTGCGCATCGCAGAGGTCCGGTGCCGGCACCACGGCCAGTTCGATGTCCTCACGCAGCAGACGCCGGATCATCTTGTCCATTTCCAGCAGGATCAGATTCGGGTTAATGACCTCCGGTTCCAGTGACTGGCGGCGCGCGAACGCCAGGAGCTGGCGCGTCAGGTTCGAGGCGTGGCCGGCGGCCTGGATGATCTCGTCCAGATTCGCGGAGGTGGGGGTATCCTCCTCCGTGCTCAGCCGGATATACTCCGTGTTCATGGTGATCACGGTCATGAGGTTGTTGAAGTCGTGGGCGACGCCGCCGGCAAGCTGACCGAGCGCCTCCATTTTCTGGGCCTGCCGCAACTGGGTTTCGAGCTCGACCTGGCGCCCGACATCCCGCTTCACCGAAACGAAATTCACAATGTCGCCTCCCGCGTCACGGACCGCGGAGATCGTGCACTCCTCGTGGTACAGCGTGCCGTCCTTGCGGCGGTTGGTAAGGCGACCGGTCCAGACCTCACCGCGCCGGATCCGGTCCCACATGTCCTGGTAGAACTCGGTGGGGTGAACACCGCTCTTCAGGATCCGCGGCGTGCGGCCGACCGCTTCCTCGCGCGAGTAACCGGTGATCCGGGTAAACGCGGGATTCATGTACTGGATCACACCGTTCGGGTCGGTAATGATGATCGCCTCCGCGGCCTGACTCATGGCCGCGGTCAGGTGCGCACGCCGCTCTTCCGCCTCAGCCCGCACCACCGCTTCCCCAATGATGGTCGCCGCCGTCTTGAGTGTCTCCAATTCCGCGCCGGAGCAGGTCGCCGCCGGCTCGCCGCCGTGGAACTGCAGTACGCCCCACAGCCGCTGCTCGACAAACACCGGCACGGCCGCCATCGAGTCGACACCGTTGCGCAGCAGAAAATCACGTTCCCTGACCGGGAAATCCCGCGCCTGACCGGCAATCGCCGTGTTGGTCTTGAGCAGGACGCGCCAGCGTTCCAACTCCGGTCCGCCCCAGAGGACTTCGCCGTTGACGGCAGGCAGTACTTCGTTACCAGCTGCAGAAGCCTGCCACCGGCTCAGCGACCGGACTCCGAGCCGGCCGCCCGCCTGTTCCTCGAACCGCAGCAATTGCGCTGCCCCAGCTCCCACCGAACGGCCGAGCAACCCCAGGATCTCCTCCGCATGCTCCAGCCAGGGAACCGGACGCAGCAGCCGCTCGGCCGCCACGGCCAACGCTTCCATGATGCGGCTGCGCCGCTCCAGGGCTCGCTCCGCGTGCTCGGCCCGCGACGTTTCCAGGGCGAGACAGGCCAGGTCGGCCATGGAACAGGCAAAGTTCTGCTCCTCCACATTCCAGTAGCGGTTTTGCCCGATATGCTCGTGCGTCAGTACCCCCACCGTGCGGCCGCCGCGGCGCATGGGCACATGCAGCACGGACACGACACCCGCGGCGGTCAACTCGGCGTCCGCCAAACGCCGCAGGCGCGGATCCCGAGCCACATCCTCGGCAGCCAGGATGCGCTCCGCTTCGACGGCTTCGAAGTAGTCGAGGAAGTCCACCACCCGCCGCCGACCGGCCGCACTGTGCCGGCCGCTGGCGAGCCGGAAACAGTCCATACAGTAAACGTGCGACCGGTCATCGCTGAACAGCCACACGGCCACCTGCTCGACGTCCAGCGTCCCGGCCGCCGCCTCGATGATCTCGCTGATGGACCGCGAACTTTCGCCACCGGCCAGACTTTGACTTCTGGCCAGTTCCACCAGGCGGCTGTTCTGGCGCGCCAACCGCTGCTCGCGTTCGCCCAGGCTGCGTTCCTGCTCCGAGAGCCGCGTCACAAGCCGGTCGAAATCCCGGCTCAAGCGCGAAATCTCATCCACCGGCCCCGCGGGCTGCCGCTCGACGATCACCGTCTTGTCGTCGGGTTGCTGCCGCGCCACCACGCGCGCCACGTGCTCGTTGAGCGTCGTCAGCGGCCGCGTCAGGGTCCGGCGGAAGACAAAAAACATGACCAGGAGCAGAACCAGGCCGATCTCGGTGATGGCAATCACTGTGACGCGGAACGCAAACTCGCCCTGCTCCTTGAGCTTGAATGGGATCTGCGCCTCGAGAAAGACCGATGGCACGCTGTTCATGTCCGCCATGAAAACGCCGGCCACCAGATACTCGTGACCGGCCGCATCCAGCACCAACGGCTTGCCCACGCCGGTCTCCATGATGTCACCCATGTCACCGGCCGGGATGGACAGGCCCGATGCCGTCCTCAGCGTGAACTTCATTCCCGATTTCTTCTGAAGCCGCGCGGCCACCGGCCCGTCGAAAAACCGCCCCACGATCACGGTCCCGGCCGTTTGCCGACGGCCGAAACCGGATGCGGGAACAGGACGAGACGCAACGAGCAACACCTGCTCCTTTACCATGATGATGCCAGTCTTCCGCGCCGCCCCCGCATCGTGCTGCAGCAACGCGTGCCGGGCCGGAAAGTGCTGTGTCGGAAGGGACGGCACATCCATCTTCTGCGAACCGCCCGACTCAAGCGGCTGGCGCACCTCGCCGAACAGCACGTTGCCCTCCTCGTCACACAGGTAGATAACATCGAGCGAGTGCATCTTGAACATGTCTTCCAGGTAGAGCTTGGCCGCCGCCGCGTCCCTGTCGGTCGTCAAACGCTGGACCTGGCGGTACGTGACCACTTCACGGCAGCGCCCGTCCAATTCCTGGAATTCCTGCTGCAGGACTTCCACGCACCGCACCACCGACTGCTTGGCTTCATCCTGCTCGAAACTCTGGAAGGCAGGGATCATGACAGCTCGGATGACCGCGAAGTTCAAGAGAATGAAAGCGACGACAACAACGGTGAGAATGAGTGCTACGCGTGCCCTGACCGATATCATGGATTCTCCCCTCGGCAGCCCGCCGATCGCTTCTCGCAATCCTCATTGCCATCGTCTATCGAGGGCCACACCGAGCAGGCGCACACACGACCGACGACGTCAACGGCGATTGCCGGTTCGTCAGTCCCTGCACAGGGCGAGTCTGCCACTGCCGGCTCTCAGCCTTACTCTCCCGGTCCCGTGCAAGCCTACGCGACCTGGAACACCGCTTGTGGCGACGAAAACCCCTTCAACTGCAATTGCCCGCAGGGCACCGTCGGAATGGCGTCCCCGATCGCAGTCCGGGTGGACTCGGAGATCAGGATCTGCCCGCCGTCGGCCTCGCCGCACAGCCGCGCGGCAAGGTTGGTTACCGAACCCAGGGCGGTGTAGTCGACCCGCCCCTCGAAACCAACCAACCCGAGCACGGCTCGCCCCGTGGCCACGCCAATGCCCAGCCCCAGCGGAAAGCCGCGAGCCTGCCACCGTTCCCGCAGCACTTCCACGGTGCTGCGGATCTCCACGCACATGCTGACCGCGCGCAACGCGTGGTCGGGCATCGGTTCCGGATCGCCCATGAACATCATGATCCCGTCGCCGACAAAGCGTTCCACCGTGGCACCATGCCGGAAAATCACCGGGCCCACCGTGCCGTGCAGTTCCCGGATGGTCTGGATGACTTCCTCGGGCGTGGCGCGCTCCGAGAACGGCGTGAACCGACGCAGATCAAGGAAGACCACGGTCACATCCTGCCGGTGGTCCCGAAGCCGGGATTCCGCGTTCTCCGCCAGAATCGTCTGGACGATCTGGGGCGAAAAGAACCGCTTCAACCGGTTCGCGCGTTCGATTTCCCGCACTTGCTCGGATACTTTGCGCTCCAAGTTCCGGTTCAGCTCATCCAGTTCCCGCTGCGCGTCGTACATGCGCAGCATCGAACGGATGCGAGCGTGCATCTCCAGTTCGTGATACGGTTTCGTCAGGTAGTCGTCCGCACCGCTCTCAAAACCGACGACGATATCGCGGATCTCGTTGTTCGCCGTCATCATGATCACGGGAATGCGCTGCGTCGCCGGATCCTGCTTGAGCCGCCGGCACACCTCAAGACCGCTCATGCCGGGCATGTTGACGTCGAGGAGCAGCAGGTCGGGCCGTTGTTCCCGGGCCAGCTCCAGCGCCGGTTCGCCACGCGTGGCCGCCAGCGTGCGGTACCCCTTCGCCTTCAGGTGCGCCACCGTGATGCGCAACGCGGGCTCCAGATCATCCACCACCAAGATCAGGTGCTTCTCACCGTCACTGACGGCAGGCACGGCGGGACGCGGCCCCGCCTGTATTCGTTCCGTCGACATGCACAACTCCATCGTACCGGTCAACTTCAAGACCGTAAGGTATCGCCAATCCCAATCCGTCCCACTCCGGCGTTATGATAGTGTAACCGCCCTTGAAATCAACCTTGATTGGCGTCGCCGTACGGCAGTGGCGCGGAACCTCCGGGACCGCAGCAGGGTACTCGGGGCCGTCCCGGCCCGAGGCCACCGGCAGGGTATCCGTCTTCGTGCGCGCACCTTCGCCGGACAGAGCCAGCCGGCGTACCTCACTTCGCCGCGGGAGCGAACCTCCCCGAACGGATCAGAGAAAAGCGACCTGTGCAACAGACGGCGCTGGACCCGTCACCTTCCGAACCGTACCGCGGGCGCCCCCCCACCCGCTTCCCGGTTCCGGCCGCCCGCGGTACTGCCTGTCAGGAGGGGCCGGCCTGGGCTGGCACCACACGGCTCCGCTTATTGCACAGGTCGAAAAAAAGTTCCGCTACCCCCTTGCAGGACTTTGCGTTTGATCGTATATTCAGCCATACCGAATACGTTCAGCATAACTGAATCATGAACACCGTACAGTCAGTTACAAGAGCGATGGAACTCCTCGAGAACCTGCATGATGCAGGGGTGATGGGAGTGGGGCTTGGCGATCTTGCGACGCGCGCACGCCTCAAGCCGCCCACCGCGCACAACCTGCTCAAGACCTTGGTTCAGTTGCAGTATGCGACGCACGACCCTCAGACGCGCCGCTACAATCTCGGCCCCCGCGCCCGGGTGCTGGGCCGGGCGCCGGACGCCGCCGACGTCCTTGCCCGCGTGTCCGCCCCTGCCCTGCAGGCGCTGCAGGAACGACTCCGCGAGACCGCCATTTTGGCCGTATATCGGGACGGACTGCGCCACACACTGCTGACGTTCGAAAGCAGCCAGGAACTGCGCGTCGGCGCCGGGTGCGGCGTGGATTCGCACCTCTACTCCACGGCGACTGGCCGCATACTTCTCAGTCAGATCCCGGCCCCCGAGTTAAACGTCTTTATTGACACGCACGGGCTGCCGAGCGACGAGTGGCGCGATGTCCGCACTCTGGCACAACTGCACGGGGCGCTTGACGGGATCCGTCAGGCGCGTTTCGCGCACTACGACCGGCCCGAAGGGCACGTCGCCGCCGACGCCGTGCCGTTGCCGCTGCGTCGCGACGACCTCGTGGCTGCAATCGGCGTTCACTATCCCCGAGTCCGTACCCCGGCTGACGGCGATCAGGCGCTCAAGCAGGCCCTGACCGAGACCGCCGTCCGGATCGCCCAGGAGTTCCAGGGCGCCGCGTGATGGGAATCCCCCCAAGGCGAGCGCTCCACAAACAGGAGAAGCAGAAATGGACAAGTTCACCCAGGCCTTCAAAGAGTTTGCGGTTGAGAAGCGCGTTGACCTGCTGGGGTTCGCGCCCATCGAGCGGTTTGACGGCGTTCCCGCCAAGCACCACCCCAAGTCGATCTTCCCGGAGACCAAGACGGTGATCGTGCTGGGCAAGCGGATCACGCGCGGCACGCTGCGCGGCGTCGAAGAAGGCACGCAGTTCGATATTTACGGCCAGTACGGCTTGAGCTGGCTCTCCGACCGCATGCTGGCGATCACCACGATCGCCGTGGCCACCTACCTGGAAGACAACCGCTGGGAAGCCGTGCCGCTGCAGGACTTGCCGCCCCAGATTCCGCCGTCCGGCGTCCCGGTCAAGCCCGAACTGCCAGCCCCGAACGTGATGGTCGATGCCAAGGACGCCGCCGTGCGTGCGGGCGTCGGCGAGATCGGCTACTGCGGCGAGTTGCTGACTCCGCAGTACGGGCCGCGCCAACGCCTGCAGATGATCCTGACCGACGCACCGTTTGCGGCGTCACCGATCCTCGAAAAGCCCGTTTGCGACAAGTGCAAACAGTGCGCCAAGACCTGCCCGCTCGGCGCCTTCGCCTCGGGCAAGGAGAAGGCGGTCACCGTGTGCGGCAAGAGCATGGCCGTAGCGGAAGTCGATTACGCCATCTGCCGCCGTTGTCAGAACGGCGCACGGCCGAACCCGTATCACGGCGCCGGGTTGCCGGACCGGCTCGGGGCGCTCTGCGTCCGGAGTTGCGTCGACCACCTCGAGCGTAGTAACCGCGTCGAGAATTGCTTCTCCAACGAGTTCCGCAAGCGTCCGGCCTGGCAGTGCGACATCATCGGCCGCCCCAGCCTGCAGCAATCCGTCTGACGGGTTCATTCACCAGAACCGCAGCAACCTGAACACGACGGGAGAGAAAAGCCATCATGAGCAAGAAGATAACCAAACAGCAGATCGTCGACTTCGCCCATTCCCAAGGCTTGGACCTCGTGGGGGTGGCCAACATTGAACGGTTCGCCAACGCGCCGAAACGCATGCACCCGGCGAGCATCTTCCCCGAGTGCAAATCGGTCATCGCGGTAGCGCGCCGGATCCTGCGCGGCAACTGGCGCGGCATCGAGGAAGGCACGTACTGGCCGACGTACACCTACTTCGGCTACCATGGCCTGTTGAACAGCTTCTTCATTCCGGCCGGAGTGTATGAGACCTCATGCTTCATTGAGGACGCGGGGTGGGAAGCCGTCCCCTACTACCCCGGCGTGCCGGAATCCCAGCCGCCCGATGCGCCGCTGCGCCCGGGCGCGGTCGCGCCCAACGTGCATCTGGCCATCCGCATCGCCGGCGTCGCCGCCGGCATCGGTGAGATCGGTTGGTCCAAGGTGTTCATGAGCAAGAAATTCGGTCCGCGCCAACGCCTCGCCGCCATTCTCACCGACATGGAGCTGGAGCCGGACCCGCTGATGGAACCCAACACGTTGTGCGACCGCTGCATGGCCTGCGTGAAAGGCTGCGCCGCCTGCGCCATCCCGACAGCCAAGGAAGGCAAGACGGTCAAGATCCAGATTGAGGACAAAACCTACGAGTGGGGCGACGTCGACATGGGCCGCTGTACCCTCGGCTACCACGGCGGCGACCCGCAGTTCTCGCCGTTCATCCACAAGACCTACCCGGGCTATGAGTTCGACGTCACGAAACAGAACATCACCGAGGACATGGCCTACAAGCTGTGCTGGACACAGGCGCAGGGGCACTGGCGCCGTACGGAAGAAGATCCATCCGGTTGCCTGATCGAAGGCCACAACCAGCTCATCCGCTGGGGCGGTGGCGCCGGGGCCGGCAGTTACGGCATCGGCGGTTCACGCGGCTGCATGCGGAGCTGCTTCGACCGGCTCGAACACGCCAACAAGTGTGAGCAGACCTTCGAGAACGGCCGGTTCATCAAGCGCAAGCGCTGGCTGCTCCCGAAAAAGGTCCCGCTCAAGCAACCGGAGGCACAGTCCGACGATACGGCAAAGGGCTGAGCACCCGGAGCACCCCCGGCGCCGCAGGCACGAGCCCGCGACGCCGGGTTCAGCGTTTCTGCCCCACAGGTTCGTGCTCGGCAACAAGGGATTGTGTTCAGGGTGAAGGGTTCAGGGTTCAGGAGTCACGGCGTCACCGAGTCACCGAGTCAGGGTTCAGGAGAAACGGTGCGTCCTGGAGCGCCCGCGTCATCGCGGGCCGGCTTGGGGCGAGCTTGGTGTTGCACTTGGCAATACGACAGAACCGAATGCCCCCTGAGCTCCGCCCCCTGAACACCGAACACTGAACCCCCAAGTGGTTGCATTCACACGAGGGACTCCGATGAACTCCAAGGAACGCGTCCTGCGCAGCATCCGTCACCAAGATGTTGACAGGGTCCCCTGTTTCTACCTCGGCACCGGGGCGGTGAACACCGCCCTGGCGGCCCGCCTGGGCATCCCGCCCAACGGCGCCGAGTCGCTTCTGCAGCGACTCGGCGTGGACGTGCGGTTCGTCAGTCCGCGCCTCGTCCAGGCGCCCGGCGAATCGCGCTACGGGTTCACGTGCGGCAACGTCCACGCCGCGCTCTACGACAAACCGGGCAAGAGCGACCTCGCGGCGGAAAAGTTCCCACTCGAAGAGGCCACAACCGTCGACCAGATCCACGCGTGGCGCTGGCCGAACCCGGACTGGTTCGACTACCGGCTCCCCAGCGAACTGCTGCCCGCGCACCAGGACAGGGCCGTCGTCGCCTACGACATGGGGATTGTCTTCCTCTATGCCATGGGCGTGCGCGGCATGGTCCAGATCATGCTCGACATGGCTGGCGAACCGGACATGGCGCATGCGGTGTTCGCACACATTGCCGACTTCAACCTGGAACGCACGCGCCGGTTCCTCGACGCCAACCGCGGCATCATCGACGCGGTCGGGATCGGTGACGACGTGGCCGGTCAGAGCGGCCTGTTCTTCAGCCTCGATATGTGGCGCGAGTTCCTCAAGCCGCACGTGCAGCGCATGGTCGACCTCTGCCGCGAGTTCAGCGTGATCCCCTACTTCCACGGCTGCGGCGGATTCCGCGACCTGTTCCCCGACTTCATTGCCATGGGCGTCCCCTGTGTCGGTCGGCTCCAGACCGAGGCGCGGGGCAACGATTTCAAGGAGGTCAAGAGCCTGTTCGGACGCGACCTCTGCCTCTGGGGCGGCATTGACGGCCAGCACGTCGTCATCGAGCAGAACCCCGAGCACGTCCGCGCCCATGTGCGCGAACTCCTGGCCGTCGGCTCGGTCGGCAGCGGCTACATCGCGGGTCCGACGCACTCGTTCACCGAAGACACGCCGATCGACAATGTCTTGGCCGTCTACGACGCGTTGGCGTGCGAATCAAAGGGATAGCGCCAAAGAGGGAACCGGGCAATGGCACACTATCTGACATCGACAAACGACCACCATAGCGGAGATCACTTCACACTCGTTGAGCTTCTGGTCGTCATCGCGATCATTGCGATCCTCGCATCGATGTTGCTCCCGGCCCTGGCAACCGCCAAGGACCGGGCCAAGCGCGTGCAGTGCCTCGGCAATACGCGCCAGATCGGGCAGGCCACCATGATCTATGCCGGCGACAGTGACGCCTGGCTGCCCTGCCGCGGCGGCAGTACCTACTACCCGCACTGGATGCGCGACGGCGCCGTCCCGGAAACCTGGAACCTGAACACCAGCTTCATCAACGTCTACCTGGCCGGCAACCGCGACAACGCCATGTTCTGCCCCGGCCGCCTCTACGAGTACGCGTACCCGACAAGAGCGGTCCCCGACTACATCACCTGGCGCACCGGCTATTCCTACTTCAACGTCCCGAACAAGGCCGCCTGGCTGGTGCCGTACCAGGACCTGCGGCGGCTCGATCGCGCCAACCCCAAGTGCGGGCTCTGGGGCTGCCTCACGCTCACCGAGCCGCCGTACTACTTTGGCCACGATGTCCCGGCCCTGCCGCGAATGCCGCAAGGCATGAACGCCACCTTCGCGGACGGCGCCGCCGCCTGGGTCCGCTGGACCGAACTGGAAGCCTTCTGGAACGCCGCCCCCCAACGCTACTTCTGGCCCAAACCGCAGTAGCACTCCCCGCGTCGCCAGGCCCCGCAATGCGCATGCCTGTCGACTTGACGACACGGGCGTCCGTCGGTGTCGCGGGTCGACGCGCCGGTGACGTAGAGCAAGGCTCCCGCCTTGCAGTATCCCGCGCGAGGATCCGAATTCCCAGACGTGAGACAGCAAGACGGGAGCCTTGCTGCTACTTCGCGAAACGCCGCCTTGCGATAGACGCGCACTCGACCGGGGCGGGTGTAAAGTACGACCATGGATTCACACGCCGACAAGGCTGGTGCCGCACCGAAACGTCAAGCGGTCATCTACTACTTGACCGGCACGGGCAACTCCTACCGCGTCGCGTCCTGGATGGGCGACGCCTGCCGCCGGCACGGCGTGCCCGCCCGCGTCATCGCCATACCCCATGCGACGCCGGCTGAGGACCTCACCCCGGGAGACAACCAACTGCTGGGATTGGTCACACCCACACACGGGTTCACCACGCCTTGGCTGGTACTGCGGTTCGCCCTGGGCCTGCCTCATGGCCGCGGGACACGCGCATTTGTGACCCCAACCCGAGCCGGAGCCAAGTTCGGCCCGCTCTTCACCCCGGGAATGGAGGGCACAGCCGCCTACCTGCTGACACTCGTCCTGTTGCTGAAGGGATACAATATTCGGGGCGTTATGGGTTTGGACATGCCGGCAAACTGGATCGTCGTGCACCCCGGCCTCAGTCCGGTTTCGGCAGAGGCGATCAACGCCCGGGCCGCGACCCGGGTCAATTTTCTCATGAACCGAATCCTCGCCGGTGAACGGTATCTGACCGGACTGCTGCCACTCCTGCTCGGGTTGCTGATCCTCCCTGTCTCGGTGGGCTACATGCTGGTCGGGCGGTTTCTCCTGGCCAAGTTGTTCTACGCTTCCGAACGCTGCACCGGTTGCGGTTCTTGCGCCCGGGCCTGCCCGGCGCACGCCATCCGGATGTGGGGTGCAAATCACCCGCGCCCGTACTGGACGTTCTCCTGTGAAAGCTGCATGCGCTGCATGAACTTCTGCCCCACGCAGGCCGTGCAAGCCAGTTACCCTCTGGCCGCAGCCCTGTACTTCATCACCACATGGCCGGCTGGGCTGATCCTGGTCAACTGGCTGGGACGGCAGTGGCCGCCGCTGGCCAGACTCGGCAACCCCGTCACGACCGTGCTGGTGAACTACGCTTACGTCTTGACGGCCACGGCCCTGACGTACCTGGGGTTCATTCTGCTCATGCGGTTGCCGCTGGTCAACCGCCTGTTCACGGCGGTCACCCCGACGCGCTACTTCCGCCGCTACCGCGAACCGGGTACCGAACTGAAGGACATCCAATGAACTCACGCGAGCGTGTCTTTACGGCACTGCGGTTCGAGCGGCCCGACCGGGCACCGATCGACTTCTGGGCATCGAGGCGCTTCAAGCGGAAGCTGGAGAAGGCGCTGGGCTTGCCGCTGAAGCGTTTCCTCGACGCGAATGACGTCGACCTGCGCTACATCGAAGGCCCGGCTTACATCGGGCCGCCGCTGCGCCAGTTCGCCGACGGGTCCGAGGCGGACATCTGGGGCGTGCGGCGCCGCATGGTCGAGGTTCCCGCCGAGGGCGGCGCAGCCGAATCGTACGAGGAAGTCGAAAACTCGCCGCTGGCCGGGGCCCTGTCACCCGAGGATGTCGATGCGTACGACGGCTGGCCCTCGCCCGATGGGTTCGACTACTCCGACATCGAGCGGCAGTGCGACGATGTCCGCGCCGAAAGTCGCGTCGCCGTCTTCATGGGCGACCGCCTCAATCGTGTCGCCCAACTCAAGCCCGCCATGTACCTGCGAGGCATCGAAAACATCCTCGTCGACCTGTCCCTCAATCCGGAGATCGCAGCGGCCATCATCCGGCACATCCGCGACTTCTACCTCGCCTACACCGAACGGATCATTGATGCAGCCCACGGCAAACTCGATATCCTGCTCACCGGCGACGACTTCGGCTCGCAGAACGCCCCACTGATCTCACCCGCTATGTGGGAGCAGTTCCTCGGCGACGGCTTCGGTCGCTACGTTCAGCTCGCCACGTCGAACGGCATCAAAGTGATGCACCACACCTGCGGCGCGGTCTGCCCAATCATCCCGCTTATGGTCGCGCGCGGCCTGGACATTCTGCAGTCGGTCCAGCCGGAGGCCGATGGCATGGATTCGGCCAGTCTGAAACGGGAGTTCGGCGCCCGCCTCGCGTTCCAGGGCGGAATTTCGATCCAGCGAACCATGCCCTTTGGCTCCGCCGCAGACATCCATCGGGAAGTGCAGGACAGAATGGCGACACTCGGCGCGGGCGGCGGTTACATCCTGTGCACGTCGCACAACATCCAGGCCGACACCCCCGTCGCCCAAGTCCTGGAACTGTTCAAAGCCTACCACCGTTACGGCAGGTACGACTGAGGCGCCGCTCAGCGCCGCCGTCCCATGCCGCTGCCACGCCCGCCCCGTGCGCTCGCTGAAGACTCGCGCCCACTTCCGCGTGAACGCGGCACTCAGGCCCAGACCGGACGCCAACTCCCCGTCTGAGTCCCGGCTTCAGCCGGGCGCGCAGCACGCCGCCTCGCACGACAACCCCAGGCCACCGTCACGCCACACCACTCCCGCGCACAGGTCGAAAAACGGTCGCGTGGTTTGATTTCGGAACCAGTAGGTCCAGCGGACCGAGTATTGGCGTTGAGCCTTGACGTCGAATCCACCGGGAAAGGACGCCACACCAGACAACACTCCGTAACTTGACAACCGAATAGCTTTCGCGTCGCGGCAGGATTCGCTTCATTCGAAAACCGCTACACTTCGATTTCGACCAACCGTGAACCCTTTGGCGGTGAACCTTTGAACCATGCCCCAGATGGGCTCTTGGCGCTCCACTTCGTTCCGCGCACTGCGAGCCCACTACGAACAGGGGCATCCTGGCGTCCATGCCGGGTCCTTTTCTCCCTCATGACTTCCCCGCACAGGTCAGTTCAGTTCGCCTGCTCCCGCACGCGGGTGACAGCGGTGAACAGCATGTCCACCAACTCCTCGATCACCGCGTCAGGGGTGGTCAGCGGCGGCATGACGTAGAGCACATTGCCCAGCGGCCGCAGCAGCACGCCACGGTCCAGCAACCAACGGCGTGCGGCGTGAGCCGCCTGCGCCCCGGTCGTGGCGTCGCCGCCCGGCGGCACCAGATCGAACGCGGCCATGAGTCCGAGACTGCGCGGGTGCGTCACCCCGGGCACGCTGGCGCCGCGTTGCCAACGTTGGCGCAGCAGCTCGCCTTTCCGGCACGCGGCGGCGACGATCCCTTCCTCTTCGTAGATGCGCAGGCATTCGACGGCCACAGCCGTGCCCACGGGGTTTCCGGCAAACGTGTGCCCGTGGTAGAACGTGTGGTCCGCGGGCGCGTCCCCGAACGTCTCGTAGATCTCCTCGCGCACCACCGCGGCGCTGACCGGGAGGTAGCCGCCCGTAAGCGCCTTGCCGAGGCAGACGATATCCGGGTCGATGCCGGCGTGGTCGAACGCGAACATCCGCCCCGTTCTCCCGAAGCCCATGGCAATCTCGTCCACAATCAGGAGCGGGCCCGCGGCCCGACAGAGGTCGGCGATTTCCCGCAAACACGCGGGTGCGTAGACACGCATGCCGGCGGCCCCCAGGCACAGCGGTTCCACCACGACCGCGGCCAGTTCCGCCGCGTGCCGGTCCAACAGACAGCGCAAGTCGTGCAGGCACTCGCGCCGGCAGGTCGCGGGTGCCAGGCCCAACGCACACGGGTGACAGCACGGCGCTGCCACGCGGTGAACCGGCATGGTGATGGCGGAATAGGCGGCGTGGAACGCGGGCAGATAGCCCAGTGACATGGCCCCCAGTGTGTCACCGTGGTAGGCCTCTTGCAGCGCGGCAAAGCGGCAGCGTCCGGGCTGGCCACGGTTGTGCCAGTACTGAACCGCAACACGCAGGGCCGCCTCCACTGCACAGGCGCCGTCACTGGCGAACAGGACGCGGCGGCGACGGTCCGGGAACAGCCCGAGCAGACGGTCGGCCAGTTCCACGGCAGGCGGGTGTGAGAGGTTGCCCAGAATACTGTGCTGCAGCGTCCCAGCCTGGCGCTGCAGGGCCGCCACCAGCCGCGGATGACTGTGACCGAGACTGCAGGCCCACCACGACGAAATAGCGTCCAGGTAGCGCCGCCCCTCGGCATCGAACAGGTACGGTCCCTGCCCGCGCACGATCGACGGCAGCGGACCGTGGACCAGCGCCGAGTGCCGGGTGTACGGGTGCCAGATGGAACGCCGGTCGGTCTCCCAGGCCGCCTGTGCATCGGTCGCGGTCGGCGCGGGCCTGGCCGCGTCGGTGTACAGGGCGAGCACACTGCGCCGCAGTGCGGAGTCCGCACCCAATGCCCCCCAACTGAAAGCCGGCAGACCGGTTCCAGAGAGGCGGTTCCTTGGAGCGCCCGCGTCCCCGCGGGGCGGCTTGGGGCAGGCTTGGTGTTGGACTGGACAGTCCGATAGACCCTCACGTCCTTCCCCATGGCCACATCGCTCAGGTTGAAGGGCATTCGGCTCCGCACCGAGCCAGCGCAGCAGCACGGCCGCAGCCGCAGCCGTGCACTCAGCCGCGGCCAGTGCCGGCAGGTACGGAATACGGCCGAGCACCGGGACATCCCCTTCCATCGCCACGGTCTGCAGGTTGTCCTCTTCTATCTCGCCCCAGTCCGCCGTCGTGGCGCAGAACAGCACCCCGACCACCTGCAGTCCCGCCGCGCGCAGAGCCTGCAGGGAAAGCAACGTGTGGTTCAAAGTGCCGAGACCGGGATGCGCTGCCAGCACCACGGGCAGGCCAAGTTCCTGCATCAGGTGCAGCATGCTCTTGCCCGGCCCGATGGGGACCAGAATGCCGCCGGCGCCTTCGACGACCAGGAACTCATGCTCCCGGTTCGCCTGTTCAAGGCAGCGCCGGATTTCCGTCGTATCGACCTTCTGCCCCGCTTTGCGGGCGGCCAGGTGCGGCGAACAGGCGGGACCGAAGCGGAAAGGCGCGAGCCGTTCGCGTTCCTCCCACGACAGCGCCAGCCCGCACGCCGCCAGCGCAAACTCCAGGTCCGGCGCAAGCCAGCCCTCATCCGTGGGCGTACACCCCGTCTGCACCGGCTTGGCAGGTACGGCATCGATCCCTGCAGCGCGCAGCAAGGCCGAAATGGCCGCCGTGACCACGGTCTTCCCAACCCCCGTGCCCGTGCCGGCCACAAACACGCCACGCAACGGCGCCTGATCGTCAGCTTTCATCCTTCCGCCGCCCCTTCAAAATCCCCCTTGCCCCGTGCCCCGTGCCCCGTGCCCCGTGCCTACAGCCGATCCACCCACCGCCTTCCCTTTCAGATAGAGCACTTGGTACGTGGCTGGCACCCGACCGTCCGCGGCCCGCCACTGACGATCGTAGGTGTCGGACAGACGCTGGAGTTCACCTCGAGTCAGGAGCTGCCGTGGCCCAGGCAGATTGCAGCCGGTCACACCCTGTTGATGCAGACGTCGCAGCACCGCGCTGGCCGAGGCATGCCAGACTGTCTCGGTCTCCTGGATGACCTCCAGTTCGCCAATGCCGGCAGCGCGCGCCGTGGCGGCCACGTCCGCCGCAGCCGGCAGCGCCACAGGAAACGGCTTGCCCGGCACAGTCTGTTGCCACGTGCTTCGCAGCTCGGGCAACGTGCCTTCGACCATCATACCGCACACCAGCCAGCCGCCCGGCACCAACTGCGCCATAACCCGTTCCAGGGCGACGGATGCGGGCATGCTCCAGTGCAGTGCCGAACTGCTGGCCACCAGGCCGACAGACCCGGTGCGGGGCAGATCGCGAACGTCCTTCTCCAGCCAGGTTATCCGCGGCAGGTCTCGCAGGCGGCGCCGGGCCTCACGAATCATGGCTGGCGCCACATCAATAGCCGTGATTGCAGCCGTCGGGAAAAGCGCCGCCAGAGACTCCGTGAGGATGCCGGTGCCACAGCCGACGTCCAGGACTCCCGCGTTGCCGACAAGACAGCACCCGGCACACAGGTCGGCAACACGCCGCGCGACAACAACCTGCACGTCCACGGCGGCGCCATAGCCTGAGGCAGCGCGACCAAACGGCAGGCTCACGGCAGGTTGACGATGCGTGGTCATTGGGTTCAGTCAATCCATGTTGCGGTTCGTAACCGTAACCTCCAGGGAACTCATCAAGCGCTCGGAAGCCGAATCACGTCGATGGGCCAGCCGTGGAAGCGCCCGAAGCCGGAAAACACTCCCGTTGCTCCCCTTCCCTTTGTCCCTGCTCCGTGCTCCGTGCTCCGCGCCACTCAACCCGCCCGCGGCGGCGGCAGTTTCGCCGGGTCGATGTTCTCTCGCAATGTTATCAGCGCCATGACCTTCGGCACGTACATCTGCGTCTCAACCGGCAGATGCTCCGCAATCTCGTTGAACGACGTGGCTTTGCGCTCCTTCTTCAGCCTGCCGACCCGTCCCTCTCCCGCGTTGTACGACGCCAGCGCCAGTTCCCAGGACCCCATCTGGCGGTACAGCGCCTTCAGGTACCGGGCCGCCGCTCGCGCGCTCTTCTCCGGGTCCTTGCGCTCGTCGAAGAAGAAGGTCCGCAGACCGAAACGGTTTGCCGTCCGCGGCATGAGCTGGAACAATCCCGCCGCACCCGCGGAGCTCTCCGCATCCGGGTTCAGTGTCGATTCCACCTCGGCAATCCAGACCAGTTCCGGCGGCACGCCTTCCTGCTTGAACACAGCCTTCAGCCGGGGGATCAACGTCCCGGCGCTGGCCGGCAACGGCCGCTTCGCGAGCTTCTTCACCCAGACGTTGCCGCTCCGGATCGTGCTCGATCGCGTTTGCTCGATCGGGGCCGGAACCGCCTCCCTGACCGGGGGAACAGCCGGCACCACAAGCGGAGGAAGCGTTGCCTCCGGTGCACGCGGGAACGGGGGAGTCGGAGTCCGACGGTCATCCGGCACGGCCGGAACCGGGACCACCGGAACATCGCGGACCGCGGAGTCGGCCACATCAAAGTAGTCCAACCGCTGCTGCAGCCAGTCGGCAGAACCGCGGGAATCCGGAATGGCAGCCAGGTACTTCAGCGCCAGGTCCGCAACAGGCTTGAACGCTGCCAAATCCTCCAGGGACTGCGCCCCCAGCAGAGCATCGAGTTGCTGCCAGAAACGACTCCACTCCTCTGGCGTCGGCGCCTCGAACCCCGCCGGCAAATTCTCATTCACGAAATCCTCGATCGCCTCCGTGTCGAATTCGATTTCCTCATCACCCCCAGCACCCGCACCCCCTTGCTCGCCGCCAAACACCGGCGCCAACGTGAGGCCCAGGAAAAGTACGACCAAAAGTAGACCCTGAAGCCAGGACATACCGTACCGTCCCCCGCCTTTAGACAATCGCGATCGCAATCGTCGTCGCAATCGCTTCTCGAGGACCTGCACCGGGACAGACTCCTAGTCGATGAACGATGGTGAAACCGATCGCGCGGACGATTCCCACCAGGCCCGGCCGTGGTACTCCGCCGGGGGGGCCGCCTTGTCAACGCCGCATGAGCCCCCGTGCCGGCGCTCCGGGCGGCTCGGCCAGCAGATACCTGACCAGCGTGCCGCGGAACACAACGATGTCCGCCACCCCGGCCATGCCGCTCTCCGGCGCATAGGCGCCCTTCTCGTCGAGTACCAGTTCCACGGCGAACAGCGGCACGCCCGAGCCAAACTGCGCTTCGCGGTGCTGCACCGTCCCGTGCAGGAACCCGTATTTCATGAAGGGGAAAGCCGTCAACCGGATCCGGGCACGCTGACCGTCCTTGATCCAGGGCAACTGCGAATCCTTGACTCTCCCGACGAACCGCAGCACGCCCTGCTCCTGGAACACACCGATGAGCTGCCCCTGCGCGATGAACTCGCCCTTCTCGATACTCACCTCGGTCCACTGCCCGCGGCCAGGCGCCTTCACCTCGCGCTTTGCGATCTCCGCCTCGAGCTCCACGATCTTTGCACGGGTCCGCTCGGCCTCCTGCTCAAGGGTCAACGCCAGGCCCTCTTCACGGATCCGCGCGTCGTTCAACTTCCCCTGCAACGCCAACCGCTCCAACCCCGTTTCAAGCCCGCCGACTTGACCGTCGCGAAGGAGTCGCGCCTTGTCCTGTTCCAGCACCAGTTCCTCGGCCCGCATCTTCGCAATGGCCGCGTCCGTCCGGCCGCGCACCACCTCTCGCTGCGGGACCGACTGCTGCGCCGCCAACTGCTCCAGGATGCGGTACTCCTGATCCGCCAGTGCGCGGCGCTCCTCCTGCTGCCCAAGCGTCTTTTCCTGGATGCGCTTCTCCACCCCGACCAGGTCGTCCCGGGTCTGCTTCAGGGTGGATTCGCTCGCGCGCCGCTCGAGGTCCAGGATCTGTCCCTCGAGCCCGGCCCGTGCATCGACCGCCGCCAAACGCGCCTTCTCCTGCGCCAGGCGCTGTTCCAGCAGCGCCAGATCCGCCTTCAGCGCCGCCACCTGCCGCGCCTCGTCGGTTGTGCTCTGCCGCAGCAGGACCTCGCCGGCCTCAACCGGTCCCGGTTCGCGCAACTCCACCACGGTGCCGGCACGCGCCGCCGTCATGCGCACCGTGCGAAACGGCTCGATGTGCCCGGGCGCGGATGCCGTGAAATCAATCGGCACAAACGCGGCAAACACCGCCAGCGTGGCGAAGACCAGCACCACGCTGAGCACCAGCAACCCTATGACTAGCCGCCATCTCATACCAAAAGCCTTCGCTTTGCCTCCAACCGAGGCGGGGACTCTGTCCCCGAACCCCTGCCGGGAAGGACCATTGGACCTTCCCGGACCCATCCGATTCTTCCTCTGCAGCGTTACCCGTCGCGCCGGCGAACCCCAGTCACCACACAGACATCAGTCGTGCCGGCCCTCGTTTCAATGCAACCGTGTTCACCATCGCCAACACTGTCCCGCCGAACCCATCGGTTCTGGGAAGGGCCGCGGCGCTTCCCGGCGGGAGCGCGAGGGCAGCGCCCTCGCCCCTACGCCTTCTTCGCCTCTCCTGCAGCGCCGTTGGCCGCGTCCCAGTCGAGGAACACAGCGCTGCCGCGCGCTTTCTCCATCTGTTTGGTAAACATTTCGCAGTACTTGCCTTTGCGCTCGAGCAGTTCGCTGTGCTTGCCTTCCTCGACAATCCTGCCCTGGTCAATCACGATGATCTTATCCGCGTCCATGACGGTACTCAACCGGTGCGCAATCACCAGCGTGGTGCGGTCCTTCAAGATCCGCTTCAGCGCCTCCTGAATCAACGCCTCACTCTCCGAGTCCAGGCTGCTGGTGGCCTCGTCGAGCACCAACACCTTCGGGTCGCGCAGGATCGCCCGCGCCAGACTGACCCGCTGCTTCTGACCGCCGCTCAATTTCACGCCGCGCTCGCCGATGAGCGTGTTGTACTTGTCCGGGAACGCCTCGACAAACTCGTGCGCGTGCGACGCTTTGGCCGCCTCGATGATCTGCGCCTCGGTCGCGTCCGGCAGGCTGTAAGCAATGTTCTCGGCCACCGTGCCGTCGAACAGGAACACATCCTGCAGCACCAGACTGAACAGGCCGCGGTAGTCGACCAGGCGCAGCTTGCGGATGTCCGTGCCGTCCAGCAGGACCTGCCCGCCGGTGACGTCGTAAAGCCGCACCAGCAGGTTGGTCACCGTACTCTTGCCGGCGCCGGACGGCCCGACCATCGCCACCGTGCGCCCGGCTTCGAGCGTGAAGTTCACCTCGTGCAGCACCGGCTTGTCCGACTCGTACGCGAAACTCACCTTGTCGAACCGGAGCCCTTCTCGAACCGTGTCGACCGGCCGCGCATCCAGCGTGTCCTTGAGGTCAATCTCCTCATCGAGCAGGTCGAAAATGCGCTCCATGCACGCGATACTGTTCTGCAGTTGCGACATGCTGTGCATGATCATGAACACAGGCTGGAAGAACCAGTGAATGAAGCTGACGAACACCACCACCTCGCCAATGGTCATGCTGCCGCGTTTGATGATCATGTATCCCGCACAGGCCCAGATCGCAATGTTCATAGACCAATAGACGAAGTAGAACGACCGGTGCATGAGAATGTCCAGCCCCACCGTGTGCAGGTCCTTGCGGACCACCACGTGGTGCGCCGTGATGAACTCGCGCGACTCATGCCATTCCCGGCCGAAACAGCGTACCACACGGATGCCGCCGAACGTCTCGGCGAGCCGCCCGGAAATCTTCGCAACATCCTCGCGAATGTCGCGGAACAAGGGCCGCATCCAGTTGAACACCACGTAGGCCAAACCGAACATGATGACGCAGAACACGCAACAGGCCAGCGTCACCGGCACACTGATGAAGGCCAGTGAGCCGATCGCCACGATGAACATCAGCAGCGCGGACAGAGGCGTCAGCAGACCTTGGTAAAGCAGGTCGGCAAAACTGCTGACGTCGCTCTCCAGACGGCTGATCACCCCGCCGGTCTTCAGCTTGTCCAGTTTCTTCAGCGGTAGGACCTGCAGATGGTGGATCATCAGCCGCCGCACATGCACGCGCAGTTTGTTGGAAAGCAGGCGCGAGGTATAGTCGTTGATGGTGCTGATGATGATGTCGGTAAAGGCCACCATCAGCAGCGCCGCGCAGGTGGCGTAGAGCAGCAGCATTTCGCCGCGCACCAGCACGAAGTCGATCATGAACTTGCTGGTCCACGGCAGGAGCGCGCGCAGGCCGACACCGATCAGCGACAGCACGCACAGCAGCACCACGTAGCCGCGGTACTGCAGCACAATCCCCGCGTAGCGGCGCAGGTACGGACGCACCGAGCCCTTCTTCGGCCCCTGCTTCTCGCCCTTGCCGTCGCCCTTCCCCGTTTCGTCCTTGCCGTCCTTCTTCGCACCGCGCTGGCCGAAAAAGCCCCGCTCCTTCCGGTATTCCCGGTGGCGTTCGCGACTCGAGTTGGCGGGCTTCTTCGGTTCCACGGCCATTCTCACTCGGATACGGACCCAACAGCGCCCCGGCGCAAAGCCCTCGTGCCTCCCCCCCCCCCGCATGGCAAGACAGCTGGCAGAGGGACCTCTCTGGAAAACGCCCCTACACTAGCGCGGCAACCGGGGTTCGTCCACGTTCCCACGCCCGCGCCCGGTAATGCGTCGCGGGTGGAACGACGGTGTGCTGGCCCATGTGTGAGACCCCCGTGGCCTTGTGCCACGGGTGAATCGGGTTCGCCCGCCAAGCGCAGGCGCTCCCCCCTCTCTTCCCTTTCCCCCGTCCGCCGGCGGCGGACGGGGGAAAGGGAAGAGAGGGGACACGGTGCGGCGTAGTAACCAAAGATGAACCCGTTCACCTGCCACACAAGGTGGCAGGGGTCTAGGCTCCACCCTTTACTGGCGCATTACCGCGCCTGGTGATCCGTACAGCGGTTCCCGAGCGGCGGACCGCCCGATCATATCGGGCTGTTACTCTGACATTTCCGTCTGGGTTCCGCTCCCGCCCGTCGGGCGGGACGGAAGTGGCAGCGACGCTTCAGCGAGCAGGCGCGCGGCGTTGCCACCCGCACACGTGGCGCCACGCCGGGGGATGGGGAAGAACAGCGTCACGGGCCGGCGAACCTATTCACCGGCCGCGCGAGGCGGCAGGGAGCTCCGACGTCCCCCACACGGGCCTAAACCGGAAGTCATACTGATCGGCACAACCCGCCCCCGGTGCACCGCCAAGGCGGGGCACCGGGTACCGGACGCTCAGCGCAGGACGCGGGCGTTGCCCTTCCAGATGCTCCAGACCTGCTCCTCGTCAGCCGGTTGGGCGTAATCGGTCAGTTGGGTCGTGGCCAGGGCGCCGGAGGCCCAGCCGAACTGAATCCACTTCTCGGGCGACCAGCCCTTGAGAACGGCATAGAGCAACCCGCCGACAAAGCCGTCGCCGCCGCCGATGCGGTCCAGCACGGTGATCTCGCGCGGCTCGGCCACATGCCAATGCCCGCTCTCCGACATGATCGCACCCCACTGATGGCAATTGCTGCTGACCACCTCCCGCAGGGTGGTCGCAAACACGGTGGCATTCGGATACGCCTTGGCGACCCGCTCGATCATACCCTTGAAACTGCCGATCTTCGCGGCAATGTCCTTGCCCCCCGCTTCCGGCCCCTCGATGCCCAGGCAGAGCTGGAAGTCTTCCTCGTTGCCGACCAGGATGTCCGAAAGGCTCGCGATCTCGGCGAAGTTCCTGCTCAACTCCGCCTCGCGTCCCTTCCAGAACGAGGCGCGGTAGTTGAGGTCAAAGGAAATCCGCGTCCCGTGCTTCTTGGCCGCCCTGGCCAACTCGAGACAGAACGTGCTCGTCTCCGGCGACAACGCGCCAACCAACCCCGACAAATGCACAATCTGAACCCCCTCCTTGCCGAAAGTCCGGTCCAGATCGAAATCCTTGACATTCAGAGTGCGGCCGACTTCGCCGGCCCGGTCGTTGTGCACCCGCGGCCCGCGCGAACCAAAGCCGCTGTCCGCCAGGTTGAACTGGTGCCGGTAACCCCACGGCCCGCCCTGCTCCACATCCTTGCCCTCGTAAGCCATGTGCCGGCTCGCCAGGTTGTCCTTGATCATGCGCGAGATCGGACTGCCCTTCACGAACGTCGTCAGTACCTTGACCGGAAGGCCGAGGTACGAAGCGATGCTGGCAACATTGGTCTCGGCACTGGTCACCTGCATGCAAAACATCTCGCTGCAGTGAAATGGCTGCCCCTCGACCGGGGTCAAGCGGATCCCCATGCTCGTGGGAACCAGGAGTGAACAGGCACAGTTCTTTCGCAACTCAATCGCCATGGTACGCCCTTTCCTGTTGATCTCGGGCCGACAAATGCGTCGCCACGTGTTCGTGCGCCAGCAAGCCCAGAATATACAGCGACCTGTGCGGGGAAACCAAGTCGCCTTTGCGGCGAGGGCGTGAAGCGTCAGCAGCCCCCGGCGGTGGTCCGCCCGATCATGGGAGACCGTTGCTCCGGCGCTGCCGTCTGAGTTCCGCCTTTGAGGCGGAAGTGGCAGCGACGCTTCAGCGAGCGGCCGGCGGTTGTCGCTGCCGTGGATCGACTCTCTGAGGAAGTAGTGCATGGCTCCAGCCTTGCGCTCTCTCGCCCAGGGTGAGAGCCCTGGCGCCGATCGGGAACGGTACAGCAAGGCTGGAGCCATGCGGCTGCTTTGCGGAGCACCATCTTGCCGTACATGCGCAAGCCACCGCCGTTAGCTTGATAGCTATGCGCCCGCACCGGCCCCACGACCACACCCCGTTTTGGTTCCGGCTACGCCGGCTTAGCAGCGCCGCAGGACCGCGAAGATCTTGCGGTTCACACCGGGAAACGCATACCGGTCGGTTTCAGCCAGCGTGATCCAGGCGGTCGGGCGGGTGCAGCGCAGTTGTGCCGGATCGCAGCGCAGTTCGCACTCGAACACCGTCAGGGTGACCGTGAAATGGCTGTAACCGTGCCGCACGGTGCAGACCCGGCGCACGACGCGCACGTCGAGGCCGACCTCCTCTCGGACCTCGCGAACCGCGGTCTCCGCCAAGGTCTCACCCCGCTCCCGCTTGCCGCCCGGGAACTCCCACAACCCGCCCAGCATCTGATCGAGGCCGCGGCGCGCAATCAGGAATCGCCCGTTGTTCCAGACCACACCAACGGCCACGCGCAGGTGCGGTATCCGCCGCCGCTGCTGCCGCTCCGGCAAATCCCGAGTCAGACCGCGTTGCAGCGCCTCACACTCCTGTGCCAGAGGACAGCCACCACAATCCGGGTCGCGCGGCCGGCACACCCGCGCGCCGAGCTCCATCAGCGCCTGGTTGAAGTCCGACGGCGAGCGCTGGCTGGCTATCGCGTCAGCGAGTCGCGTGCGGATGCACTCGCGGATCCGCGTACTCCGCACGTCGCCGGCAATCGCCCAGAACCGACTAAAGACGCGCAGCACATTGCCGTCCACGACCGGAAACGGAAGTCCGAACGCAATGCTCGCGACCGCAGCCGTCGTGTACGGGCCGAATCCGGGCAGTCCCGCAAGCTGCTCTACCGAGCACGGCAACTCGCCGCCACAGTCCCGGGCTACCACATGTGCGGCCCGGTGCAGGTTCCGAGCCCGCGAGTAGTAGCCCAGCCCTTCCCAGGCCTTCAATACATCGGCCACGTCCGCAGCGGCCAGACTCCGTGCGTCCGGAAACCGCGCCACGAACCGCTCGAAGTACGGCACCACCGTCGCCACCTGCGTCTGCTGCAGCATGATTTCGCTGATCCAGACCCGGTACGGTGTCGTCTCACGACGCCACGGCAAATCGCGCCGGTTGCGCCGATACCAGCGCACCAGAGAGTCCGGCCATGTTCCCGGCCGACGTCGTGACACGCACACCTCACTCCTGCCACACACCGCCTATCCCGCTGCCGGCCCCGCGTCACCGCCGCAGCACGAGCGTGAAATCGTTCTGCAGATAATCATCAATGATCTGAACCGTACCGCCCGTCCGCAACGCTGCCTCACACAGATGCCCAGGATCGAAGTAGAAACACTTGTCACACTTTCGCTCGGCGCGCACATGCAGGAAGTTGGCCACGACACAACCCCGCACCAGGTCGGCCAGCCGTTGCAGAGCGAGGACCGCAAAGTCCGCGTTGTTGTCCAAGCGCAGATTGAACGTCCCCGAGCAGAACGCCACGTCAAACTTCCGCGGCAGGAACGGGTTGGCCCCAAACACATCCGCCTGCACCACGCGGCGCCCCGGGTGCCGCCGCAGTGCCTCGCGAAGCATGCGTTCGCTCAAATCCACGCCCACGTACCGCACCCCACGGTACCCCTCCTCCAGGAACGAGCACAAGTCGGTCAGGCCACACCCGACATCCAGCAGCAGCGGCCCGGCAAGGGGCACAATCCCCGACTCCGCCCGACACTCCGCATCGAGCACCCGTCCCAAGACTTCGAACCGGCGCCGCTGCGCTTCCGGACTGCTCCAGTCCAGAATCTCGTGGCTCTTCAGCCCGGGGTAAATCCGTCGTTCATAGTGTGCACGTATTCGTTGCGCTCTCATACTACCCCATCGCTCGTGTGGTGTCCGCTAGGTCTACTGCACAATGGTTTTGTGGGTTGCAGGTTTCAGGTTTCAGTATTCGTAAGTCATTGCTGCAACCATGCTAAGGCACTTAATGTTACAGCCTCACTCCCTGACACCTGAAACCCGAAACCGTTACGCGGCCCCGAACATCAAGCCGGCTCCTCGTAGACCTCCGCGTCCGCGATCAGACGGTCATAAAACTCCTGCCCGCCCAGTGCGATTGACCAGGGCAGCAGCGCCCCGCGAGAGTTGCAGAAATCGAGATCCAGCAAGCGCAGGTTCCGCACCGCGCGCTCCGTCTGCCGCTCCAGCATGCGTCGGTCAACCTCTTTCACGATGTCCCACACGCGGCCCGCCTCGCTGCGCGTTCCCGGGTCTGCGGCCAGTTCCCGCCGCCGCGCCTCCAGTTCCCGCCGCCGCTTCAAATCAGACCCGAACAGGCGCGCCGCCAGCGCGTCCCGCCCCTGCGGAGTCCGCATCTGCTCGAGTTCCGCCCGGGCCTGAGCCGCGAGATCGGGGAGTGCCTCGGCCACCCGGTCCGCCTTCAGCTCCGCGCCGCCCAAGGCCTCGCAGAGATACCGGGGGAGTCGGATCAAGGTGTGGCAACCTCGCCAGTGCTCGATGAAGTTGAACTTCACCCGGCACAGCGGCAACACGGCATCCGGCAGGCGTCCAGATTCCCGGAGCCGCCGCTCGAACGCACGCGCCGCGGGCATGTAGACCGAGCCTCTGTACGGCAGTACCAGCGCCGCGCCATGCGGTGCCAACCGCGCCTGCAGCACGAGCAGGACCGCTTTGCCCGGAACGCAAACCACTCCGTCCCGGCTCATATCGTCCAGCGGCAGCGCGCCCGTCGCCACGTCGACCTTCCAAGCCAGCGCGCCGGCAACCAACCGATCGCCCTCCAGGGCCAGCGCGACTCGCACCATCCGCCCATCCCGCCGCAGCACGGCAAAGAACGGCAATTCGCCGCGCGCCTGGTCCAACGCGTTCAGCCCGAGCTCCGCCTCCGCCAACGCCTGGTTGTAGCATCCAGCCATGAACGAATAGTCGGCAATGAATGCCCGCAGCAGCCGCGTGCTCCATTCGGCTCGCTCCCCCTCGATGGAAAACCGCCCGGACGTGACCCCAACCTGGACAACGGCCGGGACGTGCGCCTGAACCCAGGACGCGTACAAGTCGACCAACCTGCCGCCTTCATGCTGTTGCAGCAACTGACGTACGCGCTCCTCTTCCCCCGAGAACCAAGCCGCGAGCCTGGCCAACGCCTCCGGCTCGGGAAAGGAAAACTCCATGTTTCGCCGGGCTTGTGCGAGCAACTCGAGCACAAACGGCGCGATCTCCGCCAGCCGCAGATCACCGATGACCCGGTGGTGCCGATCATCCTCTGCGTAGCTCGATCCCACCAGTTGCCAATTATCCGAAACCGAGTACCGGTCGTACAACTCGTCCACGCTCACACCCAGACGCCGCGACAACGCGGCGGTGGTCCACCCCGTGTACGGCTCCAACTGCCGCACATCGAACGGCTGGCGACCGAGGAATTCCGTGTAGAACAGCGTCGCGCCCCAGTCCGACACCCCACCGCGATAGCACCGCTCCAGCACCAGTTCCAGCCGCGAATCCGCACCCGCAGCGCCGCGCCGCGTGAACGCCACATCCACGTCTTCGACGCAGTGTATGCCGCGCCAACCGCGCACCGCCACAGCCTGCAGCTTCGGGATCGTGTCCCAGAGACTGTGCGAGTTCTGGTCTATTGAGATGAAGTCCATGGGCAGGGGTTCAGGGGTTTGGGGGTTTGGGAGAGACTGTGGTGTCTGAGAACGCCCGCCTCCTCGCGGGGTGCAACGGCACGCGACGGGATGCCGTCTTCAAGGGGCCGAGGACAGAAACAGCCCGATGCCCGGAGCCCCGACGACTTTCAGCCCTCCAGCTTCCGTAACTCGGCCAGCAGTTCCGGCCGTAACACGCCGTCGTACACCGGCTGCACACGGGTCCGCAGGCACACATCACGGACCGTGTTGCGATCTTCGCAGATGAAGAATACCTCCAGCGTCTCGCCGCCCCGCACATCCACCCGCACCGGCTCGACGCCCTGCAGGTACGGTTCCGGCCAGTTGTACCGCAGGCACGTCAGGATCGCCGCCGCCGCCGAGCCGGTGCCGCACGCCAGCGTCTCGGCTTCGACGCCGAACTCATAGGTGCGCACGGCAATGTGTCCGACTCCCCGGACTTGGACAAAGTTCGCGTTCACCCCTCGCGGCTGGAACGTGGCGTGATACCGGATCCCCGGCCCCCAGCGCCCCACATCGAGCCCTTCCAGGTCCTCGACGTAGGCAACCGCGTGCGGGACCCCGGTGTCAAGACAGTCCAACCGCCAGGGCTCGCCGTTGACCTCGACGTCGAGGTCACGCTGCAGCCCCCTCGGGTCCGGCACGCAGACTTGAACTCGGCCCGGCTCGCGTGGCAGCATGCGCCCGCGCGCCATGCCGGCCGCCGTGGCAATCACGATGAACGGGCCAGGGACCAACCCGCTGGTGATCGTCCAGTGGGTGAAACACGCCGTGCCGTTGCCGCACAACTCGGCCTCGGAGCCGTCCGGTTCCAGAAACCGCGCCACGATGTCGGCGCCCGCGTGCCCGCCAGGCGGACACGCAAACATCACCCCGTCGGCCCCGACCGCAAGCCCGCGCCGGCAAATGCGCCGGACAAACTCGCGCAGCACCGCAGACCCCAGCAGTCGGTCGTACGCACCCCGCGTGTTGTCGAGGCAAACAAAATCGTTCCCCGCCGCGTTCAGCTTCGCGAACCGTATCGTGCGGGGAAACAACGCCGGCTTAACTGGCATCACTCACCTCGGAATAGAAACGTGCAACGCTTCGGCAACGGCAGACCGGATGTAGATGTGCTGCAGAACGTTGGTGTTCTTGCGCGCCGTGGCGCGCAGGCGCAGGGCCGTCATCAGCCTGGCCTGGTAATCCTCCAACACAGCCGGGAACGGACGCCGCTTTGCATTCGCGACCCACCGCCCAAGCTCCGTGTAGTCCCGCGGACTGTGCGCGAGCAGCAGCAACTTGTGCCGGGTGTGAAACTCCACCAGGCGCGCCAGGCTCGGTCCGTCCGCCAGCATGTCGCGCCAGCGCTTCAGCGTAAACACGCGCTCGATGAAGTTCTCGCGCAGGGCCGGGTCCTGCAGGCGCCCTTCCTCTTCGACAGGAAGCAACGGAAAATGCGCCATGAAGACGCGCGCGAACATACCGACCCCGGCGTGCGTGGGCATTCCCTGCGGGGGGTAAACTTTCACTCGCTCCATGCCGCTGCTCGGCGACCGACTCTTGAAAATGAACCCGCACAGGTTCTCCGCTTCCAGTTCCGTTACGCGGCGGGATGCCCACTCCAGCATCCGTTCTGTGTGGTCAACACCGGTCTTGACCGTCACCAGTCGTGGCGCCGCCGGCTCGCCCACCAGGCGCATGGCCTCGCGCGGTATGCCCAGCCCGCACTCGGACTCGGGGCAGACCGGAACGTAGTCGACAAACTGTCCCAACGTGTCGCGCAGGTACCGGTCGAGCTTGTGCCCGCCGTCGTAGCGGACATTCTCGCCGAGAAGGCAGGCACTGATGCCCAAGCGGATCCTCTCCATGCGCGCCGCCTATTCCTCCGGTTGCCGGTTTACCGTCCTGCCAAAGATAGCCCTCCCCCGGGCGATATCCAGAGACGGAACGGAACCTGGCACTCATTGCGCACTCGGAAAGAACAGCGTATATTCATTGTAGGCGGCGGGTCTTCAGTATCCCAAGCAGGAGGGCAGAACTGGTGAAGACACATAGCCAACCTGACCACTCCGGACCTTTGGCGATGCTCGGGGACAAAGCGTTTACGCTCGTCGAGCTGCTCGTGGTCATCGCCATCATCGCCATCCTTGCGTCCCTGCTGCTGCCGGCACTAGCCGGTGCGAAGGAAAGCGCGAACCGCTCTACCTGCCAGAACCAGCTCAAGCAGATCGGCGTCAGCATGAACCTGTACATCGGCGACTACGATGAGACGTACCCGAGTATGAAGTACGGGGCTTCCAAAGGCGTCGCCTGTCCCGGCGGCGTCCAACCCGACTCCTGGAGCGCTACGGGTATTTTCGCGACGTATGCCTACATCCAAGACCCGGCCATGTATATCTGCCCGTCCCGCAAGAACCCCGGTGGGTTTTGCACGTCAGGCTGCTCCGCCGAAGCCCGAGCGTTGCTGCCTCGCTCCAGTTACCAGTTCGGCTGCTTCTCCCTCTACCACGCGCGGTTCCTCAAAGCCGGAGAGATCAAGCGTCCGTCGGATCTGGCGCAGATCGGGGAATCCATCGGCGGCAACTACTGGCGCCCGGCCATCGACCAGGTTGGCTGCGACACTGGCTTGCTTGCCGTGCACCGCCAGGGCATCGATGTGACGTATTTCGATGCCGCCGTACGCTGGGTGCCGTCAACCCAAATCCACGCCCCCAAGGCGCTGGTCCGAGCCTACCTGCCGTGGCTGAACACCGACCAGTTCCCCCCGGGCTGGTGACCGGAAGGCCCCCGCCCTGCCCCCCTCCCCCGGGCTGGTGACCGAGTCTTACGCTGGCCGCAACTCACTCCCCCTCAAGCGCGAAGACAAACTCCGGTTTCACGGTGAGCAACGGCGGCACCTTGGGGTCCACATCGACAAACACGCTACGGTACTTCTTGCCGACCGCCACCCCAGTGCTCAGCGACCAGACCTGACCGTCGCGCCCCTGTGTCTCCACGGTCAACCGCAAGCTGCGCACCAATGGATCGGTGTCCGTTTCCTGAACCACCGCGCCGTCCGGCCCGTACACGGCTGCGTGAGCCGCGGTCGATCCAAAGTTGCACCGTACACCGATATCAAACGATGTTACCCCTTGCGGCACTTGGAAATACAACGTACCACCGGGGTGCGGCATCTCGAACGGCTTCGCAGCCCACAACGCAAACGGTACCGTCGTGCTCACCACCGAGCAACGCCCGAAATGCCCGGCTGACAACACGACCGTATGAACACCGTCGACGGCAGCCTTGAACTTCACGCATGCCTCCTGCCCCGGCGGCATCAGCCCCTGGGCAACGGCGTTCTTGCCCGGGTCCAACACCGTGTACGGCACACCCCAGCAATCCTCCGGCGCCCCACCCGGTCCAGTCAGGAACTTCAGCGCCACATCCTCGTCCTGTTTGAGGACGGTCACGACAAACGCACCTTCGATCATGGTCACCGGCGGCACCGCGATCTCCGCACCGCGCGCCACCGTGCTGCGGTCAACCAACCGCGGAACCGTAAAGCGCTTCACCTCATTTCCGGTCAACCGGTAACGCACCGGCTCGGTCACGAACGGCAGTTCCGGGCGGTAGCCGGGCGTGGCACTCGCCTTGTCCAGTTCCGCGTTGGCGCGCTGCAACTCGCGGAAGTAGTCGTCCCTCGTCCCGGACGCCAGATAGTAGTCGCCCTTCTGATCGGATGGCTCGACGCAGAGGGTGTGGACGGTGAACAGCCAGTACCCGTTGGACTTCAGCGCCACGCCGGTCAAGTGCGCGGCGAGGTTCACGGCTGAGTAGCAGCGCAGCAGCACCCCGGCACAGTAATAGCAGTGGATCTCTTTCTGCCGCATCTGCTCCGGCCAGTCATCCGCAATCTTCTTCACGCCGCCGCCACCGTAGGTCTCCGTCGCCCACAGGATCATCGGGCGCTCCGGCGTGCCCAGCCCCTGCGCCACGCCGACCAGCGTCCAATTGTGCGGGATCGGGTAGAACCCGAGGAAGAAGTCCTTGCGCACCGCCTCGACCGCCTCACGCATCCGCACGGCCTGCGCCCGCACCAGCCGCTGCAGCCACGGGTGGTACTCCGAAAACAGCCCCTTCGCCTTGAGCCAGCCGACGCGCGCGCCGTACGCCACATCGCGGGTCGAGTCAGCCAAACCTTTCTGCTTGAGGAAACCGCCGAAACAACTGTCGCAGTAGCAGGCGTCGGTGTAGTAACTCTGCCCCCCCTTGTCCGCGTTGTGGTACAACTCGAAGTCGATCAGGACGCCGGAGACCTCTTTCTCCGCCGTCATCCCTTCCCTGGCCAGACGCACCGCAGGCTCAATCATGGCCTGCTGCCAGAACCGCTCGTCAAGCGGACAGGCGACCACGCTCTCGTAGCCGTTCCCGAACACCGCCCGGCGCAAACCCGCTTTCTCCGCGTCAAACGAGAATCCCAACACCCCGAACAGATGCATGCCGACGCGACGCGCCTCGATCGACCACGGTTCGAACGCCGCCGGATCGCGGGCACTGATCACCAGTGTGTTCATCCCGCAATCACGGAACAACTTCACTTTGTCCACGCCATTGCCGTTGTAGATCCAACCGGCGCGGATTTTTTCCTTCGCAATCCAGTCCGGCGCGACGGCGGACTCCGCAGCACCGGTACCACACAACACCCCCACATACGCGGCCACGCCGATCAGGATACCCATTGCATGTGTGCTCATCGTTACCCTCCCGCGGTGTTCACTGTGACTCACAGGGCTCGGACGAGACGCGCCGACACGCCGAGAGAAAGACGCCGCAGGAGAAAGCGGCCATCGACTTCCGCTCCTGCGCCGCGGACGTACGCGCACCGTAAGGCAAAACCGTTCCAAGGATGGCACCGGGCCGCTTTCAGAAGCGCCCGCGTCCCCGCCAAACGTAACGCGCTGCTCGCGCGCGGTCCCCGCCCCCAAACGGCTGCCACGATCAGGAACGCATGACGGCGCACCTCTCGCCCCCCCCCGGCTCACGACCGACCGCCTCGCCGCCCAAGGCAACCGTCGAGACGACGGCGCTCCAGAGCTGCACGCCACTCGTACCCAAGCCCGCCTCATTTCACGAAACGGGCGAGGAACGCCGCGGCATTCGCCACGGTCTCTTCCACCTTCTCCTTGCCCGGACAGGGTTCGAGCTCGTTCACGAACCCGTCGAACCCCGCACGTTTCAACGCCTGGAAGAACGTGGCAAAGTCCGTCTGCCGGTTGTCCGCGTATTCGACGCGGTCATAGCGCACTTCCGTGCCGTCCGTCAGTTTCAGCACATTCTTCGCATCCGGCCGCACTTCCAGGGTCTGCACGTGTACGCCGCCGATGCGACCCCGCAACGGTGCGAACATGTCGGGGGTGAACTTTTCCCGCGCCATCAGCAGGTTGGCCGGTTCGGGCATGACCGCGAAGTTCGGCTCCGCGATCTCCGCTATCGCTTTGGCTGTCGAGGCAATAGTCTCGAACGGACTGTTCGTGTGCATCTGGTAGAGGATCTGGAGGTGGAACGGCGCCACCACCTGGCAAGCGCGTTTCAACGTGGCAAGGTCGCCGCCCATGCGCAGGCCCTTCGCCCCCAAGGAAGCCAGACGCGACGCGAACTCCGTCAGCGCTTTCTCGCCGGCTGCATCCAGCTTGCCGCCAAACGCGCCCTCGAACACGGCCAAACCCGTCTCCTTCAGCGCCGCCTTCAGGGCTGCGAAGTCCGCATCCGTCGTCGTCGGGCCCAACTGCGTCGCCCGCAGGTCGACCGCCGCGTACCCGTGCCGCTTCGCCAGCACCAAGAATTCGCGCACCGGCAGGATCGTTTCCTTCCCCGACTCCACCAACCGCCCGGACAGACTGAGTTTCATTGCCCCTTCCTCCTTCACCGATTGAACACCGAAACCGAAGATTCGAACCTGGAGACAAAGATCTGGAGATTAAGATATTGCAGACAAAGACTTCGGGAAGAGAAACGTTTCGGATCTTTGTCTCCTCGTCTTTGTCTCCCCGTCTTTGTCTCCCCCCACCGCGCCGCAAAACCCGCCGGCCACCTTACTTGCCCGCACCGCTCTCCAGCACCAGTCGGTTCCCCTTGGCGGACGTGATCCGGAACGCGGGGAAGGTCACGAGGCCGTTCGCATCCACCTTCAGGTTCTGCGTCTGCACTTCGCGTCCGGTCTCGGCCTCGACGTTCTTGCCCACGCACACGGTACCCGGCGGCAGCTTGAACGCCTGGACCCGGCGCGGCGTCACATCCGCGGTGACCGGGAACTGCGCCTCAGGCAACACCCACTTCACCAGCACTTCGTAGCGGGCCGCCTGGTCCACGGCATCGTCCCAGTCGAAGCCCAGGTTCATGGCGCCGACCAAGTCACCGTTCGCCGGGTCACCGTTACCGGGGTCGTTGTCCGTCGAGCAGCCGCTGAATGCGGGGTAGCTCTTGTTCAACGCAAACCTCAACACGTACGAGACGTCGGTCCAGCGCTTCATGGCGGGCGTCGCCTCCTTCATGCAGGTGGCGTGGTCGCCGTTGTCCCAGATGGCGACGAACCCGTGCTTGCCCGCGTCGAGCAGCCGGTAGTAGTCGGGGTTCGGACGCCAAGGAATCGACATGTCGGTACGGCCCTGGGTGATAACCAGGAACGGCAGTTCGCCCGGAGTCTCCCTGACCCATTTCAAACCGTCGAGTCGCTCGCCCAGCGTCATGCCGTCGCTGGTAGGCATGGAAAGCTTGCCGCAGGTTCCGCGCACCCGCACGGCGCTGTCGCGCTGGAAGTTCTGCGGGTCCGGATCGCGGTACGCCACGATCGGCACGTGCGCCTGGATGGTCGCGAAGATCTCCATGTGCCGCATGCCGAACGAGATCGAACCGCACCCGCCCATCGAGCTGCCCGAGAGGTGGACGCGGTTCGGGTCGGTCTGGAAGTGCCGCTGCACCCAGGCCACGAGCCAGAGCAGACGCCGCTCGGTGTAGTTCGTCGCCACGCCCTGCGCCGTCTTCGACTTGTCGTAGACCATACTGTTGTAGCCGTACCAGAAACTGTGGATAGCCGGCGTGATCTTCTCGCAACTGTCCGTGCCTTCCTCGAGGAAGCGTTCGATCCAAGCGCGGTCCGTGGGCCGTACCCACACGCGGTCCGCTGCAACCGTCACCTCGAACTTGAACGGCAAGCCTTCGCGCCAGCCCAGCGACGCATCGCCGAACGCCAGATAGTCCATGCCGTAGTGCCCCGTCTTCGCGTGCAGCACCAGGAACAGCGGCAGGCCCTTGGCCTTCGCCGGGTCCGGCGCCGGCTTGTCGCCGTGCTGCCAGATCGGCTCGGACGGCGCACACGTCTGGTCCACACCCGCCTGGGTCGCATTCACACCGGGAACGGCCGCCTCCACTTGACCATCTGACGCGCGCGCCAGGACCGCGTAGAAACGCAGCCCCTCCTCACCGGCAACGACCGTGTGCACGTGCAGCCCGCCGTTCGCCGCCAGTGGCTGGGCAGCCGGATCGAGCACAAACCCCTGAATCGGGTACGCCGGCTTCTTCCCGGTCGCCGGGTCCGGCGGCACCGGATTCCCGAACGTCTCCGGATTCAGCCACCAGTCCTGCGCCGAGTGCGGCCCGATGTGCTCGCAGACCAGGGTCGCCTGGGCCAGGTTCTCCGGCGTGATGGCTGCGGTGGCACTGTAGACGGCAAACGTCGTCCCCGCCGGCACCGCAGCCTCGGTCCAGGTGAGGAAAACCTGCCCGCCCTGGTACCGGGCCTGAAGGTTGCCCACCACGGGTTCGGCGGTGGCGGAGCACGCCGCGACAAACGACGCGGCGGCCACGAGCGATGTGGAAAACGTACGGTGCATAGTTGCAGGCCCCTTTCCTGTCTCAGCGCGGAGAACACTCTTTCCGGCACAGACTCCCAGTATACGCCACACCCGCGAAAGCTCAAGAGCAAGGCGATGGACCGCAGCGCTGAGATCAGGGCATCGTCGAGCTCTGGCCCGTCGACTTGCCCCACTGCCCCCAGCAACAACCGCTGCCAGCCCCCCTCTTCTCTCACCCGCCGGTCCTGCGCCCGGACCCGCGCTGCCACGCCCTTGCGGCGTGGAGCGACCCGCTGCCCCCAGCTACAACCGATGTCCGTCCGCTATTCCCTCACCTTGCCCCCTCGTCCCAGCGCGTGTTCCTCCTTGCCCCGTCCTCGCCTGAGTCCCGCGTTCACGCGGAAGTGGGCGCGAGCCTTCAGCGAGCGCACGGAGAACGGCGTGGCGCCAACGCAAGACGATGGCATTAGGACCGGCGGCGCGGACACCAAGACCCGCTAGAAACCGCGGCGGGCCATTCCGGGGTGCCATCTTTGCGCCGATCATCATCATGTCTCTTGGCGAACGCCCAAGCTTTGCCGTGCGCGTATTCGCGAGTCGGCAACAGCGCCTTCGGGTTCCCGATCCTCCGTTTCGCCCGGGGCGACCCGAGTCGGTATTGAATCGGCCCCGGGCTGGCGACCGCTTGCCACCAGTCAACACGAGAACCCAGGGCGACGCTGTCGCTCTGCCCTGGGCTATTATACGTTGCCCCTTCAGGGCAAGTACAGGGTCGCCTCGCGGCGGGCCTGATCTTGCCGGTTTCGCTGGCGCTGTTCCCCGCGGCGAACGCCGGCCTCTGCGGTGAGCGTACTCGCACGTCGGCAGGAGCAGTCTTGTTGGCCGGGTGATTCCCTGCTTCGTCTCTGGCGCCGCCCGATTGACGGTCCGCGGCAGCCCGTTCGCTTCCGGCGGTTCCGGCGCAACGCCATCGACTGCCCACGGCGCAATCAACCTACAGCCCCGCCGTCGCCCGCGCCACCCAGCCCCATCGCGCCGCCCCATCGCCATCGCCGCCGTTGGGGTCGCTCCATGACTCAGTGACGCAGTGACTCAGTGACCCGTGTCGCGGCGGCGCGATAATGCG
>Ga0156531_1259_pt1 | contig 38748 bp, 35 predicted proteins | sample RifOxyB3_FD_111926 | JGI IMG/M metagenome (GOLD analysis project Ga0156531, IMG submission 111926) | Lentisphaerae bacterium RIFOXYB12_FULL_65_16 | reverse complement strand
GCGTCAGCCCAGGTCAGACTTCGACCTTATCTCCACCCGCGACTGACGCATTACCGACGAACCGACGAACAGCTTGCTGAACGCCGCATGACGTTCTATCTTCCGCTGTGCCCTACGGGAGACGCACCCCCCTGCATGATCGAAGCCCGAGCGGGAGAAGACTATGGCCGGCAACATGGATATCGGTGCGTGTATCAGCTACGGGATCGAGAGGCTGAAGGCCAACCCGATGTTCTATATCGTCGGGATGGTGATCGTCATGGCCATCGAGATCTGCATCACCGTGGTGTCGGAGCTGATCAGTTTCGTATTCGGGTTTGTGGTTGGTTTCGTGGGCGCCAAACTCGCCCTCCCAACCCTGTTCGTCAACATGATCAGCGCGTGCGGGGGCGGTCTGATCGGCGCGGTCCTGGGTATTCTCCTGGCGCCGTTCATGGTCGGGTATCTCAGGGGCATCAAGACGGAGTACGAGGGTGGGACGGCCGAGGTCGGTGTCGTCTTCAGCGGCTTCGACGTGGTCATTCCGTCCCTGTTGAACTACGCGCTTGCCACGGTGGTCGTCGTGGTCGGTTTCTTCTGCTGCATCATACCCGGCATTCTGCTTTCTCCCCTTACCGGACTGGTGATCTACTTCATCGTCAAGGGCGAGACCACCGGCATCCGGCCCTTCACCAAAGGGTTCGAACTCCTCAAGACGCAGCCCATGGTCATTCTCTGGACGATTCTGCTCTGGGTCCTGGGCCTTGTGGGGCTGATCGCGTGTCTCGTCGGGGTGATCGTAACCATGCCGGTCGTTATGACCGCCATGTACAAGCTGTACCAGCAGGCGTTGGGCGAAGACACCCCCGCCGCCCCGCCGACGCCGACCGCGCTGGACGCCCCGACCGAGCCTATGGTGCGGCTGCCGCCGCCGCCGGCACAGTCGGCATAGCCACGGGGGCGTGCCGGTCGCGCTATGGCAGTACAAACCCCTCGCGGGCAAAGTGCTCATCTCGGGCGATGGCCTCGCGAATGCCGCGCCGCCGCATGACTTCAATGGACATGCCGTCGGGGAAGCTCAACCCCGGGATGCGCGCCTGTCGGCACCGTGCTTCACCGAACGCGTGCAGCGGTTCGTCGATCCGGACGACCTGGCAGCGGCTCAACAGCCAGTCACACCAGCAGGGGCGGCGGCCCTGCGACGAACCGGCAAGGCTGCAGCCTTGCCCTGCTCCATCCTCCATGACTCTTCATATTGTCCATGGTGGAAGCTTCTCATTTTCCCCCTCCATCGATGAACACCTCCGCGAACTCGCTGGCGATGCGGTCGACGTTGTCGGTGGTCAGCAGCAGGAAGCGCTTGGCAAAGGCTTCCGTCTTGTCCTGCGGCGGGCGTTTGTAGTCCGGGACAAATCCCGGTTTCTGGATCACCATTCCCGCGATCAGGTTGCGGCGGATGGCCTCGCGCAGTTCGTACGCCTGACCGGCCGCCAAGGCCAGCTTGGGTTTGATGGCTGACTGCCAGAACTTCATGCCGCGCAGGTCCTGGGGCAGGCCAATGGTGGACACGACCAGGTCGCACCGGCCGCGGTAGCGCTCGACCAGCGCGTCAAACGCCTCAGCCGTGAGGTAGAACTCCGGCATCAGCATCGGACCATCGGGCATGGCCATCGGCCCTTGTTCTGCGCTGGGACCCGAGACGGCAGCGACGCTCTTGCGCCAGGCTTCGGGCAGCTCCGGCGCCACCTCAGCCACCACGGTGATGCGGTCGCCGAAGCCCGCTTTGAGGCCTTCGACCAGGGGGCGTGGCTGACCTCCCGCTCCGCTATCGATCACGCGCCAGCCGAGTTCGTCCGGCGGCACGATGATCAGGGCGCGGGCGCCCGGGCACTTGTCCGCGAGATAAGCCCCGAGCGCCTCGGCGCTGATCCGCTGATAGGCCATCTCATTCTTCATGATGTCCACGGGGTTCGGTCCTCGCGGCACCAGCATATTGGCCAGTGCACAGAGCAGTGCGATGACGGCACAGACGAACGCCAGCGGTTTGGCGAGCGGGTGGTACCCGGTCTTGTGCCGGTGCAGCGACCACAGCATGACGGCACCCGAGACGAGCATGGCGATCGTCAGTACGGTCTTCATGGTGGGCCTCCGTTCCGGAAACGGACTCAATAGACCAAACGGACTAAACGGAAGATTGAAGGCGGGTGCATGGGCTGCCTCCATCCGGTCTACTCCATGAACAACTCCGGGAACTGCCGGCTGATTTCCTCGATGTTCTCAGGTGTGATCAGCAGAAAGCGCTCGGCGAAAGCCTCGCTGACACCGCTTGCCGGAGGCTTGTCGGAGTATCTGGCACAAGGGCTGTAGGCCACCGCCGCCACGATCGCCCCGGTGCTGAACGCGTTCTTGAGTTCGTGCACCGACCCACCGGCCAGTGCGAGCCTGGGGCGGGACGACATGTGCCAGAACTCCATCTTCGCCATGTCTTGCGGCAGTCCGATGGTGGTGACAACGAGGTCCACCTTGCCGGCATACTTCTTCACCAGCCGGTCAAAGACCTCAGCGGTGAAATAGGACTCCTGCGGAGCCGCCATGTCCGCCGGTATGCCACTCTCGCCGGTGGACACTCCAACGGTCGTCCTCCTGTCGGTGACGGGGGGGCGTTCAGGGCTTGCCTCGGCTACAACCGTGATGGCGCCGCCAAAGCCCTCTTTCAGCCCGTCCACAACGGCGTTCCGCCGCCTTTCGCCATCGCCGAAAACCGTTGGCGGCACGATGACAAGAGCTTTGGCGCCCGCGTACTTTTCGGCAACGTACAGCCCCAGTTTGCTGCCGAGGACGAATTGGTAGCGCAGTTCGCGATCCATGACTTTGCACATACTCGGCCCCGTGGCTGTCAGGCAGTGGATGACTAGCGTGGCCGCCACCAAGGCTACGCAGGCCAGCGCCAACCCCGTGGTCCATGCCGGACGGACGTTGGCCCGCCACGTCCTGACGAGGGCTGCCAGCAACTGCGGGATCGCGAGCCGATGCTGCGCCTGCGAGACACGATGCGGAGCCGACAGCGGCGCCGCCACAGCCCCCGTGGCCGTCTCGGCGTCGCTCTCCCGCACCGCCGTCATGACCCGCTGCACGAACGCGTCGTCCGTGCCGGTGCCGGCCCGCGCGAGTTCGCGCAGCATGCCGTCGAGCGCCCGCAGCGCCGGGTCGGGCGCGAGGTCCGGTTCGGCTTTGGGTTGGCTGTTGTCCTGGCTCATTGCGGACTCCGCACCGTTTCTCGGCCCAGCACGGACGCGACGCACGCGGCCAGTTGCTCGCGGGCGCGCTGGAGGCGTTTGCGCACCGTGGCCGCGTCGCACGACACGTTGCTGGCCACCTCGGCGCCCGGTTTCCGTTGCATGTAGAAGAGATCCACGACTTGGCGGAGCACTTCCGGCAGCTTCCGGATGCAATCCTGCAACGCGCCGAGCAGTTCACCGGGCGCCGCCTCGACGCGGTCCCACAGTGCGTGCTGTTCGTCGATGGCATTCAGCGTCGCGGCGTCGGTCGGGATTTCGCGCTGCCGGCGCGCCCATTCGCGGTACTTGTTGCGCAGAATGCCGCGGGCCCAGGCGCCAAAGTCGCGGTCCGTCTCGAACCGCGACATCTCCCGATACGCCGTCAGGAACGTTTCCTGCACCAGGTCTTCGGCGACCTGCCGAACCGGCACCAGGGCCAGCGCGTACCCCAGCAGCCGGCGGTGGTGTTGCCGCACCAGGGCTTCGAACGCCTGGCTGTCCATCGCTCGCTCGCCGCTGATTTTCCCGGGCTCTGACATGGGCGTCGCCTTTCGATCGCCGTGACCGTGCTTCATTAAGGTATTGACGCTCCCCGGCAAAATGTGACATGCGGCGGGTGATTTTTCGACCTGTGCGGGCGAAACGTGTCTTTCCGTCAAGACCAGGCTTTCGTTTAATGCCGTTTCCGGTTTGTCCGCCGTTGTTGCCGAGCCCGTGGTTCGTGCGATGGGTGTCGGGGGGGAGACTTCCTGAACCGCGAACACTGAACGCTGAACACCCGGCGTTGCGCTCCTTTGCCTTACGCAATTGTACGCTTGGCGATGGGTTCAGCCCGCGAGGACGCGGGCGCTCCAGGATGCACTCCGTCTCGGCCCTCAGCTTTCATCCCTCATCCCTCCCTTCGTTTCGGCTTGGCAACGGCAGTTCGCGGTGGTACTTGTATGAACCTTTTTGCCTCGGCGTGGCCGGGAGGTGCCGGGCCGGGCATGGCAAGACGCGAGAGGAGCCTGATGAAAAACGTTCTGATCCCGACAAAGCTCGACAAGGTCGCCAAGCAGATTCTGGGAGAGCGCGGTTTCAGCATCACGCAGGACGCCGACACGCCGCTGGCCGAACTGATCAAGGCGCACGGCGACACCGGAGCGCTCATTGTCCGCAGCGAGCCGGTGACCGCCGAGATCATCGACGCACTGCCGAACCTGCGCGTCATCATCCGCGCCGGTGCCGGGTACGACACGATCGATACGAAGTACGCGCGGCGCAAGGGCATCGACGTGATGAACACGCCAGGGGCCAACGCCAACGCTGTCGCCGAAGAGGTCCTGGCCATGGTCCTGGCGCACTACCGGCACGTGATCGACGCCGACAAGACCACGCGCGCCGGCAAGTGGGAGAAGAAGAAGTACATGGGCCGCGAGCTGGCCGGCAAGACACTAGGCATCGTCGGGCTGGGCAACATCGGGTTGCTCGTGGCGCAGCGCGCCTCGGGCTTCGACATGCGCCGGCTCGGGTTCGACCCGGTCATTTCGGCGCGCAAGGCCGAGGATGCCGGTGTGACCCTGTCGAGCCTGGAGACCATCTTCCGCGAGTCGGACGTGGTGACGTTGCACGTGCCGGAAACGGACGAGACCCGCGGCATGGTCAACCGCGGCCTGCTGTCGCTGATGAAAGAGGGCGCGACGCTGGTCAATTGCGCGCGCTCCGGCATCATCAACGAGGACGACCTGCGTGCCGCGAGGAAGGAGAAGAAGCTCGGGTTCTGCAACGATGTCTATGCCGAGGATGAGCCGGGCGCGAAGAGCGTGGCGGACATTGCCGACGTCATGCTCCCGCACCTGGGTGCGAACACCTACGAGGCCAACACCAATGCGGCGCGGCGCGCCGCCGAGCAACTGGTCGCGTACGTCGAGCGCGGCGTCAACAAGTACGTGGTCAACCGCGGCGTGCCCGAGGGGCTGGACGAGATCTTCCAGCAACTCGCCTTCCAGGTTGCCGCCATGGCCCGGCACTACCTGGGCACGGACAAGAGCGTGCGCCGGATCGAATGCAGCTTCTACGGCGGGCTGGAACCGTACGCCAAGTGGCTGCTCCCCCCCATCCTGGCCGGCATCTCGAGCGGTTTCGACCCGCTCGGCGATCCGCAGGAGGCCGAAGACTACCTGGCGCAGAAGGGCATCACCTTCGACGTCCGCCCCGCCGACGAGAAGAAGGGCTACGGCCGGTCCATTACCGTGGACCTGATGGAAGGCAAGGACCCCATCCGGCAGGTCAGTGTCCGCGGCACCATCGCGGAAGGCAATATCGTCATTTCGCGGATCGACGACTTCCATAAACTCTACTTCCAGCTTTCGGGGCACAACCTGATCGTGGTCTACAAGGACCGGCCCGGCGTGCTGGCGCGCGTTACCGGCGCCTGCGCAGCGGAGAACATCAACATTGAGGACATGCGCGCCCCGCACAACCGCGGCACGACCAAGTCGCTGGCACTGGTCAAGACCAATCTCCCCGTCCCCGCAAAGGTTGTGGAACGCCTCGCCCAGGAGGTCAGTCCGGAGGCGATCTTCGCACTGTCCATCGCGTGAGGGAAACGGACACAGACGGTGTCGCGTTCGGTGTCACGACGGCGGGTGCCGTCCAACTTGGAGCGTTTCCTGGACGACCCGCCGCCCGGTCACGACCCGTGCCACCCGCTACATGTCCGTCGGCCAGGATTCGGTGCAGGGCACGAGCATCGCAGCCAAGTACGCCGCCTGCGTGCACGTGAAGGACATGAAACGGACCCCCGACGGCAAAGCCCCGGGCCGCAGCGTCATCGGCAAAGACGACGTGGACATCCCGGGTTGCCTGCGCGCGCTGGAGAAAGCCGGCTACAAGGGTTATCTTGCTCTGGAATACGAGGGTGAAGAAGACGAGCGGACCGGCGTGCCGGAGAGCATCCGGTATCTGAAGGAAGTGCTGGGCCGCGGGTGAGGCCGGTGGGGGAGTATGTGAGTGGGGGAGTGGGCGGAAGGGGGGGGCCGCGGGACCTGCGACACGCGACGCGAAACACGCCTGGCGCGACCGGTCAGGCCAACACGAAAGGAATCGGCATCATGGCAGGCGGCGAGAAAGTTGTGCGCATGGGCGTGATCGGTGTCGGCGGCATGGGCCAAGGACACTGCAAGACCATGCAGAAGGTCGAGGAGATGAAGCTGTGCGCGGTGTGCGACTTCAGCGCCGCCACGGCGGAGAAGGTCGGCAAGGAGCACAATGTGCCCTACTTCTCCGACCCGAAGGAACTGATCAAGGCGAAGCTGTGCGATGCGGTGCTGATCGCGACCCCGCACCCGGTGCGGCCGCCGATCGCCATCGAGGTGCTGAAAGCCGGACTGCACCTGCTCAGCGAGAAACCGCTCTCCGAGAACGTGGCCACGGCCGACAAGATGATCGCCATGGCGAAGAAGAAAGGCGTGGCCTTCGGCATCATGTTCCAGCGCCGCACCGAACCGCCGGTGATCAAGGCCCTGGAACTGATCCGCGGCGGCGAGCTCGGCAAGCTGTACCGCCGCACGTTGATTTCCCCCGAATACCGCAGCCAGGCATACTACGACTCGGGCGGCTGGCGCGCCACGTGGAAGGGCGAGGGCGGCGGCGTAATGATGAACCAAGCCCCGCACGTCATCGACCTGTTCCTGCTCCTCGGCGGCATGCCGAACCGCGTCATCGGCAACTGCGAGACCCGGTTGCACCGCATCGAGGTCGAGGACCACGGCGAAGCCATGCTGTTCTACCCGGACGGCGGCACCGGCTACATGTACACCTCGACCTGCGAGGCGGGCCCGGGGCAGATGATCGAACTGTTCGGCGACAAGGGCAAGCTGTGCTGGCGCAACGGCCAGCTCTCGTTCTGGAAGTTCAACCAGCCTATCGCGGAATTCACGGTCAGCAACAAGGAGATGTGGGCCGCGGTGAAGGCCGAGGAAGTGAAACTGGAACTGACGACCGGCGACGTCGGGCACGTCAACATCCACCGGAATTTCGCGCGGCACATCCTGAACGGCGAGCCGCTCGTGGCGCCCGGCGAGGAAGGCATCCGCTCGCTCGAACTGGCGAACGCCGTCTGGCTGTCGTCGTTCAAGAAGAAGCCTATCGACCTGCCCATCAGCCGCAGTGCCTACAACGCGTTCCTGAACAAGGTGCGCACCGAGTCCACGTTTGTGAAAGAGGCCCCCACAGCCGTCAAGGCTGAGACCGATCCGCAGCACGCGAAGGCGTAGGAACGGGGGACGAGGGGAAAGCCCGGGATCCGTGACGCGAGACGCACAAGGCCGGCAGGACAGCAGCCGCGGTTCTGCCGGCCTGTGTTTCTCGACCTGCGCGAGTAGGTCCGGCCCGGCCAGGGAGGGGGGCCAGGCCGGGCGGCGCTGAAGCGCGCGGTGGCTCGGCGCGTCCCGCGCCGAGGAAGGGTGCACCGGCCGGTCCCCGGCCGAGGGGCTCGGTCCGGGACGGACCCGAGCACTCTGCTGCGGTGCCGGAGGTCCCGCGCCACTGTCCTGCGCAAGCCGCGGTCAGGGACTGCCCGCGTCGTGGCGCCCGGTCCAGCCGGCGAAGGCGCCGCTCGGTACGGGGCGGGTTTGGGCATCGTCGGGCGGCAGCGCCAGTTCGCCGGCGTCGATGGCGCCCGTGAACCCGGCCATGGCTTGGTCGAGTAGATTCCCAAGCCCCAGCGGTGTGAGACCCGGGGTGTGGCAGGTCACGAGCAGGAACAGCGGCTCGGGCGCGAGGATGTCGCGGCACTGCTCGAGCAATCCCGGCAGATCGTCCTCGATCTTGAACACTTCCTGCTTTGAGCCACGGCCGAAACTCGGCGGGTCCAGGATGATGCCCTCGTAGCGGCGCTCGCGCCGGCGCTCGCGGCCGAGGAATTTGCGCACGTCGTCGACAATGTAGCGGATCGGCGCCTGCTCCAGCCCGTTCAGGCGCGCGTTCTCCTTGGCGCGCTCGACGATCTTCGGCGACGCGTCCAGGTGGCAGACGGCCGCGCCGGTCTGCGCCACCGCCAGCGTCGCGCCGCCCGAGTAGGCGAACAGGTTCAGCACCTGCGCGTCGCGCCGTCCGGCCCGGGCCTGCCAGGAGCGCAGCCGCTCCTGCATCCAGGCCCAGCAGTGGGCGTGCTCCGGGAACGCGCCCATGTGCCCGAACGCGGTCGGCCCGACGCGGAACTTCAGACCGCCGAACTCCATTTGCCAGGCTTCCGGCAGATCGCGCCGGAAATCCCAGTGGCTTCCGCCCTCGCGCGAGAACACCGCGTCGGCCTTCGGCCACTCCGCCGCGCGCTTCGGCGCCCAGATGGCGCAGGCGCAGGGCCGGTCGATCAGGTACGGCCCGAACCGCTCGAGCTTGCGTCCGCGTCCGCTGTCGATCAGAGAGTAGTTCTGGGATGTGCCGGATGTCTGCATGGTGCCTTGGGTTGACAAAATGATCGCACGGCTACCGGATCGCGGTTCTCAGCGCCCGTACCGGGAAGGCCGAGTCGACGTCAACGGCCGATGCGCTGCAGTTAAGATAACCCTTGGTGCTGCAGAGTGGAACTCACCGGGCGCAGTTCTGGTTGCGGTTGGCAAGTCGCGTGGGTTGTTGCATATTGTCTCTTGGAGGTCTGAAGCCCATGAGCCGGATAACCTTGGACGTTCCCGAAGAGAGCCTTCTCGCCCTGAAGCTTCCACCCGACGGGGCTGGGCGAGAGTTGTGCATGGCCGCGGCTGTGAAGCTGTACGAGCTCGGCAAGTTGTCGTCCGGTGCGGCGGCCCGCCTCGCCGGAGTGCCCCGTGTCGTCTTCCTCACCCGGCTGGTTGACTACGGAGTCGACACGTTCAAGTTGAGCGAAGAGGAACTGAGCAAGGAGAAAGCCCTTGCCTGAGGTCATTGTCGATACCTCGCCCCTGCAATACCTGCATCAACTCCGCCTGCTTCATGTCCTGCCGGCGCTCGCTTCCCGCATCGTCGTTCCCCGCCCGGTTGTCGACGAACTTGAGGTGGGACGTGCATCCGGTGTGGATGTCCCGGACCTGAACCGCCTCGAATGGGTTACCATCCGCGTGTCCGGGTCCCCGCGCCTGCTGCAACTCCTCTACGACCTCGATATGGGAGAGGCGGCAGTCTTGGCGCTGGCTTTGGAGGTCGATGATCCAGTCGTCGTCATCGACGACCGGCTGGGCAGAACGGTCGCGTCGGCACTGGGGATCCCGTTGCGCGGTACTCTGGGTATCCTCCTCGACGCCAAGAAGAAGGGCTTGGTGCAGGCCCTTGCACCATGCATCCGGCGACTCGACGAGTTGGGCTTCCGTGTCAACGCGGAGACCGCACGAACGGTACTGCGGATGGCGGGAGAGGTGTGAATGCCGGGTGGCACGGCTACTTCGCTGGGGCCGGTACGGCTGGCGGCGGCGAGGCCGGACCGAACGCGGCACATCGTTCCATCAGAGTGCTTTTACATAGACGGTCTTGGCGTCACCGGGGGCGTAGAAGTCGGGCAAGTGCGCCTGCTCGTGGTAGCCGAGCTTGAGGTAGAAGCCGCGCGTCGGTTCGTACACCTCGCGGCCAGACGTTTCGATGATCACCAGGCGTCCGCCCCGTTCCGCGATCAGCCGTTCCGAGTGTTCCGTGAGCGCACGGCCAATGCCGCGACCCTGGACCTTCGGTGTCACGGCGATCCAGTAGACGTCGAACGTCCCCAGCGTGCAGGGCGTGGGGCCGAAGCAGACCCACCCGACCACCTGCCCGTCGTGCAGGGCGGTGTAGGATTGGTAGTGCCCGGTCGCACCGTGGACCAGTGCTTCGTCGAGGACTTCGGTGCCGATGGCAATCTCGTCCGGCCGGAAGAACCCGGTGTCGCGCAGAATGTCCACGATCGCGGAGCGGTCTTCTGACACGGTCCAGCGCAGGCCGATGCCCCGCGGCCCGACCGTCACGACCGGCGTGGACGCCGCCGCCGGCACTGTTGCGACGGGGTGCGGACTCCGCACCGTGACGCCCGCGCGCTGCGCCGCGTTCTCGACCGCACAGCGGACAAACTCCTCGTAAGGGACACCGCCCGCCTGCAGTGCGGCGGCGAACCCGCCATCCGGCGCTACGTCCGGGTTCGCGTTCACCTCCAGGATCGCCACCTCGCCGGAGGTGTTGAGCCGCAGATCGACCCGCGCGTAGTCCTGGCACCCGACCGCCTGCCACACCTGTACGGCCATCTGCCGGATGCGCTCGGCGACCGCCGGTTCGAGCGGCGCGGGAATGACGCGCCGCGTGTTCTTGTACTCGAAGCTGTCCGTCAGCCACTTGGCCCGGTAATCGACCACGGGCAGGCGCTCGGAGCCGAATCCGGTGAAGTCGATTTCCGCCAGCGGCAGCACGTCGACCTTGCCGCCGCGCTCCAGCAGCGACACATTGATCTCGCGCGAACCGAAGAAGCGTTCGACCAGCGCTGCCTGCCCGAGCCGCTCGTGGATGTGCCGGACAGCGTCCTCCAGGCCCGCGCGGCCGCGCAGGGCGGTGAGGCCCTCGCTGGCGTCGGCCTTGACCGGCTTGACGACGAACGGGCCGTGTCCCAGGTCTTCGACGCAAAACGACTGTCCCACGGGCACCAGCACGTCCTGCGGTACCGGCAGGTCGTGGGCACGCAACACCGCCTTGGTCTGCCACTTGTCCAGCGACAGCATCAGGGCGGGCGTGTCGCTGCCCGTGACGCCCTTACCCATCGCCTTGCACAGCCCGGGCACGAGATTGAAGTCGTCCACACCCGACTCCAGGCTCTCGACCAGGTTGAACACCACCGGTTCGGGCGTGGCGGCCAGGATTCCGGTCAGTTCGTCGATTCGGCGCATGCCCTTGGCGCGACAGGGAATGCCGAGCCGTTCGAGCGCACTGCGTACCGCCGCCACTTCTACGATGACACCCGCATCGCTCTCCGCGTGCAGGGCGTCAGTGCCGGCGAGACTGCGCGGCAGGTTGTAGAGCACGAGCACACCGTCCTGGTCACTGAGCATGCGCCATCCCTTCGTTGTCGGTCACGTGTTGCAGAACGTAAAGGTAACCGGCAGGGGCACGCAAGGCAAGCGTTCGGCGGCGACGAGACATAGGGTGGTTGTGCCGTTGCTGCGTTTGTGCTACATTATGTGCGGCGTTCACAACCCGCGAGGTGCAACATGCAGTCCGTGACCATTCGTGAAGCACAGCACAATCTGGCCGCGTTCCTGCGCCAGGTCGAGGCCGGCGAGGAGATCGTCATCCGCCGGCGGAACCGTCCGGTGGCCCGCCTGGTCGCGATAGGACCCGAAGTGCCTGCAAAGGTCGATTGGTCTGGCGTCGCCGAACGAAGGCGTGAGCTGTGGGGCGGCAAGAATGTGCCCGGCAAGCCCATGCACGAAATCGTCTCGGAATCGCGTGGAGACCGCTGATGCACGCCTACCACGACACTGGGGTTGTCCTGAAACTTTACTTCCAGGAAAGCTTCAGCGAGGCCACCAACGACTACGTCGCAAGGCAGGGGCTGGCGATTCCCGTCTGCCTTTTCCAAGAGACCGAGATCGAGAACGCGATGCAGTTGAAGCTGTTCCGCAAGGAGATCACGGTGGCCCAGCATGCGAGAGCTATGCAGGACCTGGTTGACGATGTGGCGATCGGACGTCTCGTTCGCCGTCCGGTGAACTGGATCGAGGCGTTTTCCGAGGCCCGGAAACTATCGGCGGCTGTTACCGCCAAGAACGGCTGTCGCACTCTGGACGTGCTGCACGTGGCGATCGGCAAGTTGTGGGGTTGCTCCGAGTTCGTAACCATGGACGACCGGCAGATTGCGGCGGCGCGCGCCGCCGGGCTGAAGGTGGTCGACGTCCGGCGGTTGCGACCGGCGGCGGGACGGGGCTGAGCGGCGCGTACAGGGCGGGGCGAACCATCCTTGGGGAAGAATCTGGTTGTCGGCCGCGATGGCAGGGCTGGCGGGGCGTGTGCCTACTTCGGTTCCGCCCGTTCCCAGGCGCTGGCGACGATGGCCTCAATCAGCTCGCGGAAGGACATTCCTTCCTGCGTCGCGATCATGGGCAGATCGGAATGCACCGGGTTCATGCCCGGCAGCGGGTTGACCTCGATGAAGTTTGGGTGTCCGCCCGCGTCCAGGCGGATGTCGACGCGTCCGACGTCGCGGCACTCCAAGACCCGGTACGACTGCAATGCCAGATCCTCGACCTCGCGACGCAGCGCGGGTTCGCGCAGGGCCGCATAGCGGACGAACTCCTCGCATCGCTCTTTGGTGTCGTAGGAGTAGATCAGTTCCCGGTCGGGCTTCAGCAACTCGATCTCCATGCTTCCCAGCACACGCGCCTTGGCGCCGGTGCCCAGGATCGCGGAGGTGAACTCACGTCCCGGCAGATACTCCTCGACCAGGACCGGTTGCCGGTAACGCTCGAGCAGTTGTTCGCAGACCGCCGCAAGCTGGGCCTTGGTCTCAATGCGGGACTTGTCGTCAATGCCCTTGCCGGTTCCTTCGGCATTCGGTTTCGCGAACACCGGGAACTGCAGGCTGACGGCGTCGACGTCCGCCAGGTGCGAGATCAGGGCGAAGCCGGGCGTCCGCAGTCCGGCACTCAGGATCACGCGCTTGGTGACCGCCTTGTCGAGGGTGAGAGCGCAGACGAGCGGGTCGGAGCAGGTATAAGGGATATCGTACAACTCCAGCAACGATGGGACCTGCGCTTCGCGCGCCCGCCAGCGGTATCCCTCTGCAATGTTGAAGACCAAGTCCCAGCGGTGCCCGGCCACGAGGCGGGCGCACAGGCTGCGCGCGTGCCCGATCCGGTCGACGCGATGCCCAAGCGACTCCAGGACGCCGGCAATGCCGTCGATGGTCACTTCAGCGTCGAACTCGGCTGACTCCTCGGCGCTGAACCCCATGGCGAGGTACTCGGTGCGCAGATCGTAGACCAGGCCTATACTCAAGGATTTCATGAACCTGCCTCTGTTCGCGGGGCGTGTGGCAACACGGACGCCCCATGGCGTAGCGTGGTAAGGATTCACTGGCAATGCAGGACAAGGAGAGATCGCGGCGGGGTTGCCTGCGGGGTCGCACCGGGAAGAGACTCCGCAGCGCACCCCGCGTTTGGCCACGCATCACGAGAACTCGGCGTCCGGACAGGACATGGCGGCGAGCATGGCAGACCCTGCCGCACCCGCCTGACCTGGGATCACTTGCATCTTCTCCCGTCGGTCGTGCCGCTGCACCCGCTCCGGCCGAATCGTCTTCGCCTTGCCTGCCGAGAGGTCCCAGACGGTCGGCGCCGCGGGTTGCCCCGGAGCGCCTGAGGCGGCGCGGTGTTCAGGCGCGAACGGCTCGGGGTAGCTGACCAGCATGCCCTCGAAGTTACGCAGCACCGTGTGCGTCGGGCTCGTCGACACCACGTAGTTCGGCAGTACCGGGATCTTGCCGCCGCCTCCGGGGGCGTCCACGACGAAGACCGGAATCGCCAGCCCGCTGAGTCGGCCTCGGAGATATTCCATGATCTCGATGCCGCGGCTGAGCGGCGTCCGGAAATGCTCGACGCCCCGAACCAGGTCGCACTGGAACAGGTAGTACGGCCGCACCCGCATCCGCACCAGGCCGCGGCAGAGCTGCTCCATGGTCTGCGGGTTGTCGTTGATCCCGCGCAACAGCACGGTCTGGTTGCCCATCGGGATGCCCGCGTCGACCAGTTGCGCACAGGCCTGTGCCGCCCGTGGCGTGATTTCGTTCGGATGGTTGAAGTGCGTGTTGACCCACACCGGGTGGTACTTGCGGATCATCCGCGTGAGTTCCGGGGTGATCCGCATGGGCAGCGTCACGGGCGTTCGCGTCCCGATCCGGATGATGTCGACCGTCGGCACGCTCCGGATAGCCGCCAGGATCCGCTCCAGCCCCGCGGTCGGCATGGTGAACGGATCGCCGCCGGAAATGATCACGTCGTGAATCTCGGGGTGCTCGCGCAGGTAGGCAATCGCCTCCTCGAGCTGGGCGCCGGACAGGCAGCTCTCCTTCACCCCGGCAACGCGTTTCCGCGTGCAGTGCCGGCAGTACATCGCGCACCGTGAGGTCGACACGAGCAAGGCTCGGTCGCCGTACCGGTGCACCAGCCCCGGCACCGGCATGTCGTGCTCTTCCTCCAGCGGATCATCGGCCAGGAACGGCGAGTCCCACAGTTCGGCGGCATCCGGGACCGACATGCGGAAGACAGGATCCCGGAAGTCCGCGTCCCGGATCAGCGACGCATAGTAAGGCGTGATCGCCATCGGGAAGGCCGTCGCGGCTTTCTCCAGATCGACCGGCACTTCCACTGCCGGCAGGACCTTCTTCAGATCGGCCAACGTGCGCAGGCGTTGACGCATCTGCCAGTGCCAATCTTCCCAGGTTGGCAGGGACGCCAGATCCTGCAGGTGTCGCGCTGGGGCGGGCGCGGGGGCGGTGGCCGGAACTCGGCCCCACGTACTCGGAGGCTCCTCGGTCGAAACTTCATGTTCGTAAAGCAGCGCCGCGCTCTCTTGCATTTTTAGTCCGTTTCCCCCTTAATCCTGCACCCTGTTTTGCGCCTGTCAGTCCCCCGCGTCCGCGAGTGTCCGGGGCCAACCTCTCGACGGTTCGCGAAACTCGCTCACAGTACCAACCGTGAGCTTCACACAGTCCAGACCAGAACCTTTCGTCCTTCGACTTCCTCGCCTGCAGTCCCTCGGAACACGAGCGCGACAAGTTGCCCTTTTCTCCCCAGGGTATCTTATCGCGGTGCCTACACTCCTTGTGGGGTCCGAGCCGGTCGTTGGCCCGTCACATCACTGTTGCTGGACGTTCAGATGCAGAAGCCCATTGCCGGGTTTGAGGTCACCACGTCACGACGAGAAAGGAAAGCATCGGCGGAGCGCCGAATTGGGAGGGAGGTGAGGCGAGATGCGAGGCGGTACTCAGCAGCAGACACTCGAGTCGCGCCAAGGTTCATCGGTAATTCCGGAGACTCACTCACAGACGGTGATCCTAATTTTGATTTGCTGACCGTACCGAAACCCGCTTGCGTTGTCCCATCCAAGTTCGCACTAGTTTATCGGGTCCGGGGCTCCATGCAAATCGTCTTCTGCCTTTTTTAAAATATTGTGTCGCTACTCAGCACGTCAAGGCCTGCGGTCGAAAAAAAATGTTAATAGTGTTAATAACTTTGGCGGCGTCTCGGCGGGAATCGGGTGCGAGAGGGGGGACTCGAACCCCCACGGGTTTCCCCACAGGAACCTAAATCCTGCGCGTCTGCCAGTTCCGCCACTCTCGCGTTTCGGTCCCTGCGCCGCGGTGCAGCCGCCTCGCCCTCACCGCATGGTGCGCAACAGATCCATGACGAATTCAACCACGCTGTCGCGGTTGACCATTTCCTTGCGCTTGCCGTCGCGGGTCTTGAACTCGACTTGTCCGGCGGCCACGGTTTTCGGCGACACGATCAGGCGCAGCGGCGCCCCGATCAAGTCGGCGTCGTTGAACATGAACCCGGCTTTCTCCGACCGGTCGTCGAAGAGGATTTCGACGCCGCGATCGAGCAGTGCTTGGTACAGGGTGTCGGCTTCCCGGCGGACGTTGGCGTCGCCCACGTTCAGGGCACACAGGTGCACGGTGAACGGCGCGATGGACATGGGCCACACCGGCCCGTACTGGTCGTGCGACTGTTCGACGACCGCCGCCATGGTGCGACCGACACCAATGCCGTAGCAGCCCATGATCATCGGCTGGCTCTTGCCGTTCTGGTCAAGGTAGTTGCAGTTCATCGCCACGGTGTATTTCGTGCCCAGCTGGAAGATGTTGCCGACCTCGATGCCGCGCAGCATCCGCAGCGGCGCACCGGTGACCGGGCACGGGTCGCCTTCTCGCACCGCGGCAATGTCCGTCACCTCGCCGCCCTTGGCGTCGCGACTGAAGTTGAAGTTCTTGAAGTGGTAATCCGGCTCGTTTGCGCCGACCACCAGGTTGCTGGACTCCGCCGCCGAGACGTCGACCACCACGCGAACCTTGGATGCATCGACATTGAGGATCGAGGCATAGCCGGGTTCGGCACCGACGGCACGGATCTGGTCGTCGTTGGCGAATTTCAGTTCGGGCGCCTGCAGGTGCTTGCGAAGCTTTGCCTCGTTCACCTCGATGTCGCCGCGGATCATGACGAACACCACGTTGCCCTGGGGATCCACGTAAAACACCGCCTTGCCCGTGCGGCTGGGCTCGACACCCAGGAACGAGGCCACTTCCTCGATCGTCTTGCGGCCCGGCGTGTGTACTTTCTCCAGCGGCAACGGCGGCTCCTTGACGTAGACCGGCTTGGACACGGCCACGTCGCGGTTCGCCTTGTACTGCCCGTCCGGAGACATGAAAATCGTGTCCTCGCCGCACTCGGCAATGGCCATGAACTCGTGGGACACGGCGCCGCCCATCATCCCGGAGTCTGACTCGATGGAGATGCAGTTCGCCAAGCCGACGCGCTCAAAGATGCGCACGTACGCTTCGTGGCAACGCCGGTAGTACTGCTCCAGGCACTCCTGCGAAGTGTGGAACGAGTACCCGTCCTTCATGGTGAACTCGCGCACCCGGATCAGTCCGGCACGCGGCCGCGCTTCGTCGCGGTACTTGGTCTGGAGCTGATACAGCATGCACGGCAGTTGCTTGTACGACGTGACCTCGGTCCGCGTCAGGTGCACCACGGCTTCTTCATGCGTCATGCCGAGCAGCATCGGCTTGCCGTTGCGGTCCTGGAAGCGCAACAATTCGGGGCCGACCGACTCCGAGCGTCCGCTCTCGTCCCAAAGCTCCTGCGGCAGCACGACGGGCATCAGCACTTCCTGGCCGTCGATGCGGTTCATTTCCTCGCGGATGATCCGCTCGATCTTCGTCACGATGCGCTTGCCGAGCGGCAGCAGCGAGTAGATGCCGGTTGACACCGGGCGCACGTAGCCGCCGCGCATCAGAAAAATGTGACTCGCGGTCTGCGCGTCGCGCGGCGCCTCTTTGATCCGCTGCCCTACCAGTCGCGAAAGCTTCATGTCCTCGGACCTCTCTGGTTGCCAACGCTGGAGTACTTCACCATGAAGGCCATGGAGGTCGCGGCCCGGAAGGGCGACGCGTCAGGGTCATCCGCACGTGTCGACCGAATCGATTCCGCTCGGTTTGCCTTGCGGTTTGGCCCTTCAAGTCCTTCATGCACTTCATGGTGGCATCATCTCTTCGGTTGTGGCGGCGCGCCTACTCTTCGAACACGGCGCGGGTGAACATCTGCGCATCGAACGGCTGCAGGTCGCCAAGCTGTTCGCCGAGTCCGACGAAGAGCACGGGGTAACCCAACTCCTCGCGGATGGCCACGACGATTCCGCCCTTGCCCGTGCCGTCGAGTTTGGTCAGGACCAGTCCTGTCACCTTGCACAGCCGGCCGAACTCACGTGCTTGAACCAGGGCGTTGCTTCCGGTCGAGGCGTCGACGGTCAGCCAGACCTCGTGCGGTGCGCCCGGGCAGGCTTTGCCTACGGTGCGCCGGATCTTCTCCAACTCCTCCATCAGGCCCTTCCGGGTGTGCTGGCGCCCCGCCGTGTCGATCAGCGCCACGTCCACCTTGCGCTGCCCCGCGGCCTGGACCGCGTCGAAGGCCACCGCTGCCGCATCCCCGCCCTGCTGCCCGGCGACCACGGGACAGCCGACCCGTTGCCCCCAGATCTGCAGTTGTTCGATGGCCGCGGCCCGGAACGTGTCCGCCGCCGCCATCAGGACGCTCTTGCCGTCCTCCTTGAGCAGGTGCGCCAGCTTCGCCGCGGTCGTCGTCTTGCCGCTGCCGTTGACGCCGACCAGCAGGACTACGGTCAGGCCGCCGGTGTTGTAGCGGACCGTTGGCGCTTCGCCCTTCGCCAGGATGGCCAGGATGCCTTCCTGGACTACGCCCATCACTTGACGGCTCTCAGAGATCAGGCCGCGCTCGTACCGGTCGCGCACGTCCCGCACCAGCCGGGTGCTGATCTCCACGCCCAGGTCGGCGCCAATCAGCGTCGCCTCGAGCTGGTCGAAGCATCGGTCGTCCCACGTGGGAACGTCGGTGAAAATGCTCCGAATCCGCCGCACCAGCGACGTCTTGGTTTTCTCCAGTCCGCGCTGGAAGATCTTAAACAACGACTTCACGAGGCCCGTCCTTCTCGCGTCACGTCTCCGTCCGGGGCAGAGCCCGGGGCGTGGAGTGTCTTGTCCCGGACTCGTGTGTTCTGTGCCTCCCCAACCCCATCGACACCCGGTTCGGACGTCTTCGTCTCCGCCTGGCGCTCGCGCAGCATGCGGTCGAGAATCCCGTTCACGAACCGCCCCGAGTCCTGGTGTCCGAATTCTTTCGCCAGTTCGATGGCCTCGTTGATGGACGCCACCGCCGGCACATCGGCGCACCAGAAAAGCTCAAACGCCGCCAGGCGCAGGATGTTCCGGTCCACGACTGACATGCGCTCCAGCGTCCAGTTCTCGGCATAGGCGGTAATGCGCCGGTCCAGTTCGGCCAGGTTTTCGCGGACCCCGGCCATGAGGCGCTCGGCAAAGCTGCGTGCCTCCTCGAACAGCGGCTCCGCCAGGAAGTTCTCCAGGCTTCGGACCTGTTCCCAGAACAGCTCCAGGCTCGGCGGTTCCACCCCGTCGGCCGCCTGCACGTCAGCTTGGTACAGGTACTGCAACGCGCACTCGCGCGCGAAGCGACGCTTGCGCAGGTACGCTTCGGACGTGTCGGGAGCGGGAGTCTGCGTGGAGTGCGTCATTTGGCTTTCGGCAACGCCTTCATCAGGCTGGCCATCTCAATGGCGGCCATGGCGGCGCTGGCGCCACGGTTGCCTGCTTTGGTGCCCGAGCGCTCGATCGCCTGCTCGATGTTCTCGGTGGTGACCACGCCGTAGATGGCCGGAACGCCCGTACTGGTGGAAATCTGCGCCAGGCCACGCGCCACCTGCGAGTTGATGTACCCGGCGTGCGCCGTCGCGCCCTGGATCACCACGCCCAGCGCGATGATCGCATCGTACCGCTTACTCTCCGCCAGGCGCTGCGCCACCAGCGGCACCTCGAACGAACCCGGCACCCACGCCACTTCGATATCTTCCGCACGCCCGCCGTGCCGGACCAGGCAGTCGATCGCGCCCTCCAGCAACTTCGACGTGAAGAACTCGTTGAACCGGCTGCAGACGATTCCGACTCGCAACCCGTCGGCCACGAGTTTGCCCTCGTACACACGCCCCGTCTTTTCTGCCATGTGAGTTCCTCCTTGAGTGTCGCGGATGGCCAGGTTTCAGTGTTCAGGTGTCAGGTGTCAGGGCGGGAGAGGGGAGCATGTTTACCGAACGCCTCTGCGCCTCGACCTGTTGGTGTCTTGCGACGGGCGCTCCACCCGGATCTCAGCGGCTCCAGACTCCATATGTGAGTCTTCGTCTTTCCCTGACACCTGAACCCTGACACCTGAAACCTCATCTCAGATCAGGTGTCCCAGCCTCTCCTTCTTGGTCTTGAGGTAATTCTCGTTTGCCGCACGTGGTGCAACCACAATCGGCACGCGCCCCTCGATCCGCAGCCCGAATCCCTCAAGCCCGACGAGTTTCTTCGGGTTGTTCGTCAGCAGACGAATGCTGCGGATGCCAAGGTTGAGCAGGATCTGCGCCCCCAGGCCGTATTCGCGCAAGTCCGGCGCGAACCCAAGTTTCATGTTTGCCTCGACCGTGTCGAGGCCTCGCTCCTGAAGGTGATAGGCATGGAGCTTGTTCACCAGCCCGATGCCGCGCCCTTCCTGTCGCATGTACACCACCACGCCGGCCCCTTCGTCGGCCACCGCCTGCATGGCGGCGTGGAGTTGTTCGCCACAGTCGCACCGTCCCGACTGGAACACGTCACCTGTCAGGCACTCGCTGTGAACGCGCACCAGGACCTTCTCACGATTCGCCACCTCGCCCATCACCAGGGCCAGGTGCTCGCGCCCGTCCGTCTTCGACACGTAACAGTGCAGATCGAATTCCCCGAACGGGGTCGGCAACTTCACTACGCTGACCTGCTCAACGAGGCTCTCGTTCTGACGCCGGAACCGGATCAGGTCCGCGATCGTGCCCCATTTCAGCCCGTGCTTGGCGACAAACTGTCTCAAGTCGGGGACGCGCGCCATGGTTCCGTCGTCGTTCATGATCTCGCAGATGACGCCGACAGGCGCCAACCCCGCGAGTCGCGCCAGGTCCGCCGCCGCCTCGGTGTGCCCGGCCCGCACCAGCACCCCGCCTTCGCGCGCGATCAGCGGGAACATGTGGCCGGGCGCCACCAGATCACTCTTGACCGTCTTCGGATCCACCAGGGCCCGCACCGTGGTCGCCCGATCATAGGCCGAAATGCCGGTCGTCACACCCTTGCGGGCGTCCACGCTGACGGTAAATGCCGTGTGATAGGGGTCCTCCGGCCGGGCCATCTCATACAGGCCCAGTTCCTGGGCCCGGCCCCGCGTCAGCGGCACACAGACCAGGCCACGCCCATGCTTGGCCATGAAGTTGATCGCCTCGGGAGTGATCTTCTCCGCGGCCATCACCAGGTCGCCTTCGTTCTCCCGTCCTTCATCGTCGGTGAGGACAATCATCTCGCCCGCGCCGATCGCCGCAATGAGTTCTTCCGTCGTGTTGAGCATATTGTGTCGCGCTGCCGCCTCGCACCGGACCGATATCCTGAGTTGAGTCAGGCCTGGACAGGGTCGGAAAAGCGGGAGAGTCGGGGGAGAAGAACAAGCCGCCGGAGGCCCAGCGAAAGGGCACCCGATGGCGGCCGTCTTCTCCCATCCAGACTTTCACTGTCGGTTGCGGAATTGCACCGCATCGGTCCCGCGGCACAGCGGGATTCGCGGACTGTCACCGCCGGTCGGGTGTATCACCCTGCCCCGAAGAGGCCCAAAATCAGTTTGCGTTTCAGTCGCTATAAACTATAGCCCATCAACCCCGGCATTCCAGCCGGTGCCATCCCTCGGCCAGGGCTGTTTCAAGATTCTCCGCCTGCGGGACCGACAAGTACCCCCGGCGTGTCCCCACGCCGGGGGGGGCCGGCCTGGGGACAGGCCGGCCCTACTGAACGCGCGTCGATACGGAGCGTTCCCATGCGGCGTGACCCGATCTTGAAACAGCCCTGTCCCTCGGCAGCGCCCCTGCCACGTCAGGGCTGTTTCAAGATTCGTGACCGTCGCGGGCCGCGAGTACCCCCGGCGTGTCCCCACGCCGGGGGGGGCGGCCTGAGGACAGGCCGCCCCTACCAGGTGTGCGCGGAGGTGTGGCCTTCCGAGACGCGGCGCCAGATCTTGAAACAGCCCTGCTGCCACGTCGGTCCGACTTGACAAGGCGTTGATAGATCATTACTTTGGGTAGCGGAAATAAGGCAGATTCGGTGCTATGACGACAATTCCAGCCCAAGTCCAACGTCGACTTAGCAGCCTGCAGCCTTGCACGGGCCTGCCATAGGCCCCGGCTGCAGCGCGCCGCGCCCGGTTGGAACCGACCCCGCACGACAGAGGCCTGTAGCCGTAATGGCTGCAGGTCCTTCTCGTCAGAGCCCTTGTGAGCCCCATTTCTGCTGAATACTTTCCTTGAGGACATCGGACCATGATTGGTAAATACGCCCAACCCGATCCGGTCGCCATCAGTCGGCGCACCTGGCCTGACCACCCCATCGACTCAGCCCCGATCTGGTGCGCCGTCGACTTGCGCGACGGGAACCAGGCGCTGCCCAACCCGCTGACCCCGCCCCAAAAGAAACGCTATTTCCAGATTCTGACCGAAATCGGGTTCAAAGAAATCGAAGTCGGGTTCCCGTCCGCCTCGGCCGACGACTTCCAGTTCTGCCGCGACCTGATCGAGCAGAACCTCATTCCGGAGGGGACCGTCATCTCCGTGCTGACCCAGGCCCGCGAGCACCTCATTCGGCGCACGTTCGAGGCCCTGCGGGGTGTTCGCCGCGCCATCTGCCACGTGTACGTGGCCACCAGCGACCTGCACATGAACTTCGTGTTCGGCAAGACCCGTGAGGAAACACGCGACATGACCGTGGCCGGAGTCCGGCTCATCCGGGAGTGCGCCAACGCCATGCCGGACAGCGACATACGATTGGAGTTCTCCCCAGAAGAATTCACCGACAGCGACTTGGCTTACGTCCTGGATCTGTGCGATCGCGTCGTGGAAACCTGGGGGCCGAAGCCGGGCGAACGTGTCGTCCTGAATCTTCCCGCCACCGTAGAACGGCGCCCGCCGCACCAGTACGCCGACATGATCGAGGAGTTCATGCGTCGCCAGGGCTACCCGGACAAGACCATCATCTCACTGCACGCCCACAACGACATGGGTTGTGCTGTCGCCTCGTCGGAAATGGCCCTCATGGCCGGGGCCCAGCGTGTCGAGGGCACGCTTTTCGGGCACGGCGAACGCTCGGGTAACGTGGACTTGATAACCCTCGCACTGAACCTTCAGTACCTGGGCGTAAACACCGGGCTGAAGATCGAAAACATCGAGGCCCTGCGCGACGAACTGGTGGAATTGACGGACATCCCCGTCCATCCCCGTCATCCCTACTGCGGCGAACTGGTGTTTACCGCCTTTTCCGGCTCACACCAGGACGCGATTCACAAGGGCATGAACCGACGCGAGGAACTGCTCAAGCGTTTCGGCGCTTGGAAGTTGCCGTACCTCCATATTGCGCCGCAGGACATCGGCCGCAGCTACGAGAAGTTCATCCGCATCAACAGCCAGTCGGGCAAGGGTGGCATCGCGCATGTCTTGCAGACGGACTATGGCGTCCGCCTGCCGCGGCCGCTGCTGACCGAACTCAGCCGGCATGTGCAGACGTTTGCCGACAAGGTCGCCCGCGAGGTCCGCAGCGAGGAAGTCTGGGATATGTTGCGGGAACACTTTGTCATCGAAGACAGCCCGATACGGCTTCTGAACTATTGGCCACGTCCCGACGCCGAGTCGCCCGCGAAGATCGACGGGGAAGTGCACCTCGAATTCCAAGGTCAGAAGCACATTCTGTTCGGCTCCGGTGTCGGCCCGATCGCCGCCTTCGCCAAGGCGATCCGGCAACTGCCGTTGCCAGCGTTCACGCTCCGCGACTACGAGGAAGACGCGATCGGCACGACCGCCGACGCCGAGGCCATCACCTTCATCGGGCTTCAGAACGAGGCCGGTAAACTCTTCCACGGTATCGGGTTCGGTTCGAACATTGACCAAGCCGCCGTCCGCGCCTTTGTGTCGGCGATTAACGCCATTCTGCACCACAGCGCCGAGGCCCCGCCTGCGGTGTAAGCGCTGAGCCCGGCCCCCGGATGGCGGGCGAACCGAGACGGGCGGGAGAACGGCCGTCGAAGCGATAGCGGCCGTCGGCGAGGACATCGCATGACACGTCGCCGGGCCAACACAGCCGCGGCCGGCCCTCGCGTCGGTCGCGGCTTCACTGTTGAACTGCGCTTCTACGAGGAACTCAACGAGTTCCTGTCGCGCGACCACGAGAAGCGCGCCTTCGAGGTCGAGATCTTCGAACCGCGCTCGGTCAAGGACATCATCGAGTCCCAAGGCGTACCCCACACCGAGATTGACCTCATTCTCGTCGACGGAGAGTCGGTCGGCTTCGAGTACCTCGTCGACCGCCCCGCCCGCATCACCGTTTACCCTGCCTTCCAAAGCATGGATGTCGCCGCCGCCTCGCGGCTCGGACGCCCGCCCCTGCGCCAGGTCCGCTTTGTGGCTGATGTGCATCTCGGCAGACTGGCTCGGTTACTACGCCTGCTGGGGTTCGACTGCGTCTACTCCGCACCTTGGGACGACGCCATTCTGGCAACGAGAAGCGCCGCGGAGCATCGGATCCTGCTGACGCGTGACTGCGGCCTGCTCAAGCGCTCCGTGGTTACGCACGGCATGTTCATTCACTCTGATGACCCCAGTGAACAAGTCCGTGATGTGGTGCGCAAGCTTGACCTCTACCAGTCGGCACGGCCCTTTTCTCGCTGTGCCGCCTGCAACGGTCTGCTGCAGCCCATCTCCAGGGAATCGGCGCGGAGCAAGGTGCCCCCGAGGACATACGGCTACGCCGAGCAGTTCCTCCAGTGCGATTCGTGCGGCAAGGTCTTCTGGAAAGGCACCCACTGGCAGCGGCTCAACCAGTTGGTCGAGCGCGCGCTGGAGCGGGATCCGAAGGACCACGTCCCGTGACGATGGCCGTCGGGGCCGGCCTCAGAAGCGGTAGGTCAGCGACATGCTGGTCACGTTCCGGTCGTAGCGGTACAGCTCGATCGACGAGTGCGACTCCGTGTACGAGTGACTGATTTCAGCCTGTACGCTGTCGGTGATCTTCTTGGTCACGCCGCCCGTCACTTCGTGCACCTGGTCGTGCCGGTACTGGTCGAACGAGACATCCCGCGCATTGTAGTCGGCGTCCTGGTACCGGTACTTGGCGTAGAAACCGAACCCCCACGGCAGGCGCCGGTCGTACTGCAGCGAGGCCGAGTAGCGGTAGTAGGAATAGACGTCCTCCTCGTAAGCCACGCCGCCCGGCGCCAGCCCGTCGGAGGCTTCCTCGTTCTCAAACTCGAGACGTGCCGTCAGGCGGTTGTCGCCCCAATTGTAGATCGGGCCGATCGTGGCCGTCACCGTGGTTGCGTCCCGCTTCGGATCGCTGCTGTACTTCTTCTCCATCACTCTCAGCCCTGCCGCGAGGTAAAGGTCGCGACTCAGAGCGCAGACAAAGTTCGCCTGCGCACCGGCCGACTGTAGATAGGGGTCATACTCCTTCTCCAGAATTTCCCCCACGCCCTGGAGGTCGAGGACCCACTTGTCGGACTCCAGGCTCGGCCCGGTGGCCACGTTCAGGTACTGGATGTCCAAGTGCTTCCGATGCTGGTAGAAGGCGTCGTAGTTCATCATCGAACTCTTCCAGGCGAACCGCGAATCCCGCACCTTGTAACGATGGTTGAGGGCGGCCGTGAGGGTGAAGATCGAGTCACTCTTGGGCTTGCCGACATCAAACGGCGTGTTCGGGAAAAGGGGCAACCTCACTTGGCTGTCCTGAGGGCTGACCTCCGTGTTGTCATCCCAGCTCACCCCCAGCGTCAACGCCCCGGACCAGAAGTGCTGCCGCCCGCCCTTGTCGATGTTTTGCATGAACGCTTCAATGTTCTTCCGCACCGGCTCCGGCGGACCGCTGTCCAGCACTTCCTGGAAATAGGTTCGAGCCAGTTCCATGACGCCCAGCCGGAAGTAGCTTCGCGCCAGTTCAAGCTTCGCCCGCTCCAAGTCCGGGCTGATCATCAGCACCCGCTCAAACGCCATGACCGCCGACTCAAAGTCACCGGTCTCGAATGCGGCCCGGCCGAGGTAGAAGTTGACCCCCACATCACCCGGGCTGACCTTGAAGGCCGCCCGGAATTTCGCCAGCGCCTCGGCATAGGCCTCCTTCTCGAAGGCCGCTCTTCCATCGCTGAATAGTTCCGCAGCCGCAGGATCCTGTGTGACCTCCGCGCCGGCGGCTTTCGGCGCGACGCCATCCTGCGCGCCAACGACCAGAACCGGTAGCAGGAACAGAACCAGACAACACGCCACTCGTCGCATCATGGTGTCGCCTTTCCGATCATCCGTCTGTAAGTCAGAACGCGGCCGCCAGCGCCCCCAGCACCTCCGCCGCCGACCGAGCAGGATGCCCTCGCGTCATGGGAAGACGGAGGACCCGCCCGGGCTGCGAGTCGTATTATATGGTAACGCATGTGACTTTTCAAGCACTGTGACTCCCCCTGCGGTAATGCGACAGTGACGGTGCTTGACACGTGGCCGGAAGCCTCTGGGCGAGCCGCGCGCGGGAGCAAGCGGCTTCCCAGAGACCGCTCTCTACCGTCGCGGCCGGCCGGAGGCACGCTGCCGGGCGTTTCTCACCTGCAAGGCCACGTTGCCCCGCGTAAACACTGCGGACTGCGCAACCTCGGCCCGTTGGCAAACGGCGGCTTCGACTCCTATTGTTACCTGTCAGGCAGATGTGATGGGCTCTGCGTCACAGATTTTCAACCGGAGACAGGCGATCGCCCCGACGATGGCGGGACCCCGCCCCATGACCATCTCATGACGGGCGGTTGCCCCCATGACTTTCTGGATTCGGAGGTCCTTCGGTGAGTGCAGCAGGGGAATTACTGGCCGCGGTGGATGTGGGGACCAACACCGTGTTGCTCCTCACGGCTGAGCCGGACGGGCATGGCGGAATCCGCGAGCTGAACGAAGCGTCGCGCACGACGCGGCTCGGTGAAGGCTTAGACCGGACGGGCGAGTTGCTGCCGGCAGCGGTCGACCGCACCGTGACCGCGGTGCGCGAGTTCATGGCGCTGGCGCGGCAGAGCGCAACGCACGGCCGCGGAGTCACGGCGTCGACAAGCGCCGCGCGCGACGCGCGGAACCGCGATCTGTTCTTGAGCCGCTGGCAGGCGGAGTGTGGTGCGCCGCCGCTGGTCTTCTCCGGCGATGAGGAGGCACGGACCTCTTTCACTGGCATCGCCAGTGATCAACCGGCGGACCGGTTCCTGATCGGCGTGGACATCGGCGGCGGCAGTACGGAACTGTGCGCCGGCTTTGGCGGGCGGCTTCTCGGCTCGGTCAGTCTGAACCTTGGTTGTGTGCGCTTCGGCGAGCGCTACCTGTTGTACGAAATTCCCGAGGCCGACGCGCAGGCGCAAGCCAGTGAGGCCGCGGCAGCGCTGCTGCGACCGGCCGCGCGGGACATTCTGGCCCTGGGGCCCAGAGGCGCTCAGCCGCACGTGGTCGTCTGCGGCGGTACGGCAACAACGTTCGCCGCCATGACGCTGGGGCTGAAACCGTGGGACCGCAAGGCCGTGCACGGGTTCGCGGCCGACGCACCAGCCACGGCAGCAGGGATGGCGCGGCTCTTCAACATGCCCAGCGCGGAACGGGCCAAGCTGCCGGGCGTCTCAAAAGGCCGCGCCGCGGTGTTGCCCGCCGGACTGCTGATCCTGGGCGAAGTGCTGCGCACCCTGGGCGTCGAAGGCTTCACGGTCACCACGCGCGGACTGCGCTACGGCCTGCTGCTGCGCCTGCAACAGGGAGATCTCCAGCCAACATGGACATGGTGAACCGCAAGAGGCAAGAGCGGGGGTTTTCCGCCCCCGCGCCCCCGGCCAAGAGGCGACTTGTCTCCCCTTGGAACCCCTCGAGTCTGCGCCGGGAAACGCCGGAGCGCGAGGAGGGAGGCTTTGGCGTCTGGCAAGTGACAGTGGTCGACTCCGAGGGCAACCGGCACGCGCTCAGGCGTTTCCCGGCGCGGAGCCGTCCGCCGCTGCAGCCCGCCGAAATGCGAGCTGGCGGCGGAGAAAGACGGACGACGCAGACTTCGGGGGGCATGGTCACGGGGGCACTCCCGCACTGTCCGCGCGTTCCCGAGTTGCTCTCTCGCCTTCTGGCGCGCGGCCGCGACGTTTTCCCTTCGACGCTGGACGTTCGGCTTTCTGCGTTCAGCGTTCGGTTCTTCCTGGCGCTGGCCGTCTGCTGCCTGGTCTTGCTGGGCGGGTGGGCGAGCGCGACCGAGACGGTCGAACTGCTGATCCTGCAGACCACCGACGTGCACACGTTTCTGGACTCGAGCGACGAACTGGAGGATGGCGGCGGCGGGTGGCTGCGCCTGGCAACGCTGATCCGCCGGAAGGAGCAGGAGTTCGGCCGGGATCGGACGCTGCTTGTCGACTGCGGCGACTCCTGCCAGGGCACGCTGGCGGCAACGCTGTCCCAGGGCCAGGTCGGAATCGACATGATCCGCGCCATTGACTACGACGTCTGGGTCCCTGGCAACCACGAGCTTGACTTCGGAGTCCGACGCTGTGCCGAGTTGTGCACGGGCGCGGGCGACCGGTTGCTGTGCGGAAACCTGACGTTGACCCTAGACGGCAAACTCCGACGCTTCCCCGCCTGGCGCATGGTCCAACGCGGCAAGGCACGGGTGGCGGTGATCGGCGCCACGGCCAGTTATCTCTCGCAATGGCTGTGGGGCCGGGAAATGGAGGGACACGAGGTGGAACCGGCCGTGGCCATGCTGACGCGGGTCATGCCGGAGGTGCTGCGCGAGAAGCCGGACATGATCATCCTGGCCATCCACCAAGGCTGGCTCGAGGCCGACCGACGGCAGGTCAATGAAATCAACCCGATTGTCGAGCGGTTCCCCGAGATCGACCTCATCCTGGGCGGGCACACGCACCGAATGCGGCCGGGCATGAAGCTCGGCGTGAAGACCTGGTACGTGCAGGCCGGCATGCACGGTGGGCACCTGGGCGAGATCACGGCCACGGTCGATGTCGAGCACCACGAGGTGGTGGACATCACGTCGCACCTCGTGCCGGCCGCGCGGGACGTGGCGCCCGACGCGTCGACAGCCCAGGCGATCTCGACCTGGCAGAAGCGGATCCTCGAGTTCAGTCGGCAGACCCTCGGGAAGCTCGAGAGCGAGATCGCGGCCACCGGCAAGCCGGGTGAGGACTGCGGCACGAGTGAACTCCTGTGCCAAGCCATCACCGAGGCGACCGGCGCCCAGGTTGCCTTGCACGGGAAGCTGACCGAGGTCGGCTTGCGGGCCGGACCGGTCACCGAAGAGGATCTGTTCTACCTCGTACCGTTCGAGAACAACCTGGCGACGGCCATGCTGACGACACCTGAGTTGACCGAGATTGTCGGGGAGCAATGGACGGCGAGAGAGACGCTGTCCTATAACGGCATTTGGGGCGCCACGGTGAAGGTCAGCGCCGAGGGCAAGGTGCTGGACCTGCAGGCAGCTGCGAAATCCGCGATTTCGGAGCGGACGCTCGTGGTACTGAACAGCTACGTGGTCGCGGGTGCGGGGGGGCGCTATCCGCGACTGCGCGAGATCCTGCGCCGGCCCGAGGCACAACTTCGCGACACGGGCATCAACTCGCGCGACGCCGTCCGTGACTTCCTGAAGAAACGCGGCACCGTACGCATCGAGCCCCGCGCCTGGCTGGTGCGGGAGAAGCGGTAGGCGGTGCAACGGCCGAAATGGTTCCCCTGCGTCGCCTGCGTCTCATGCGTCGCCTATGTCCCATAGGGAAACAGGGGGCGTATGAGACCCATAGGACGTAGAGGACCTATGAGCGGCGGCCAGACCGCTCAGTCCTTCTTGGTGCGTACGAACTCGCCTTTCCAGGTCGGGGGCGGCGGGGCGACCTTGTACTCCTCGAGGCGCTCGATGAGCGCCTTGGCCGGCCCGTCGCTGGGATCGATGTGCAGCACCTTGCGCAGACGCTCCAGAGCGCCGTCAAAGTCCCGTTCCCAATGGACCCGGAGCGCATCGACGTAGAGGGCGACGATTTCCGCCTTGTCGGCGCTGATCTGGCCCTTTCTCGCGATCAGTTCGTGGATCAGGATGGGTTCCGTCTTGCCTTTGACGACCAGCTTGTCGATCATGCGCGCCTCGATGTGGTCCTTGGCCAGTTCATACGTCAGGTTACCCATCATGATGTCGGTGCCGTAATCCTTGTTGGCCGGCTCGAACCGCGCCGCCTGGTTTACGGCGTCTCCCATGACGGTGTAGGAGAAGCGGCGTGTCGAACCCATGTTGCCGGCGGAGACGGTGCCGGAGTTCATGCCCATGCGCACGAACAGCCGATGGCCGAAACGCTGGAAGAGCTCCTCGCGGATTTCGGCGAGCTTGACCTGCTGGTCCATCGCGGAAAAACAAGCCAATTCGGCATGGTTCTCACTGGGAAACGGCACGCCCCACTCGGCCATGATGGCGTCACCTTCGTACTTGTCCACGTAGCCCTGCGAGCCCATGATGATCTCGGTCATGGGCGTGAGGTAGGCGTTGAGGAGCTGGACGAGCTTCTCCGGTGTCAGGCTTTCCGAGATGGTGGTGAACCCGGCCACGTCGCTGAAGAACATGGTCGCCTGGCGCGCTTCACCCTTGAGCGAGAAGCTGCCCGGGTGCGCCTCCATGTACTTGAGCACGTCGCCGGACACCATGGTCTGGAACATGCCGCGCACGACGCGTTTCTCGCGGCCCTCGAGGAGGTAGTTGACCAGCGTGACAACGATGAAGATCGCCAACAGGGCCAAGAGGGGAAAGGTGACGCCCAAGAACTGGTTCTGGAGGAAGAAGAACCGGTAGTTGCCCACCAGGATGATGGCCAGGAACCCGACGCCGGCAATGCCCCCGGGGACGGGGCCGATGTAGGACAGGATGGCGCTCAGGATCAGTCCGGCCACCATGATGACCGTGATGGTCAGCCCGATCTGGGTGAAGTTGTCGTAGAACATGGGGTCGCCGGCCAGAACATTGTCGATCAGGTTGGCGTGCACCTCGACACCCGGGAACGCGTTGTCGAACGGCGTGGCCCGCAGATCGAGCAGGCCGGGCGCGGAGGTGCCGAGCAGCACATACTTGCCGCTGAGCGCGTCCTTGGGGACTTTCCCATGGTAGACGTCAACCGCAGAGTAGAACGGAAACGTCTTCTGTCCGCCGCGGTAGTTGATGGCGATCTGACCATCTGGGTCGGTCCGGAGAACGCGGTCGCCAATAAGCACGGCTTTGATGCCCCAGTTGTACTCACTCGACAAGACCATGGGCCTGGGGCCGAGTCCTTCCCGCAGCATTTCCAGGGGCAGTGACGGGTACAGCACGCCCTGGAAGAGAATGAACAGGGGCACCTTGCGCACGATCCCCGTGGCCGGATCGGGAAACATATTGAAGAAGCCTTCGCTGATGGCGTTGTCGGCAATGGCCGGAATATCGAGGACGGGTCGGTAGGCACTCCTGAGGTCTGCCGGGCGGATACGCTTGCTCAACCCCGAAAGCGGCTCGGAGTACTGCGGACAAGGCGGCGTCACGTCCGGATTCAGGAGCCCGTCGTTCTCGGTCAGGAACACATACCCGACGATCACCTTCAGGCCCTCTTCGGCCAACGCGTCTCCGAAAGCCACGTCATTGTCGAGTCTTCCCTCCTCCAGCTCGAACTTCTTGCCCGCAAGTTCCTCGAAGTACTTGGCGTAGTTCCGGGGCGAACTGCGGTCCGGCTCGGCGAAGACGATATCCATGCCCACGACCTTCACGCCAGCCTCTTTCAGGTTCCGTAGAATCTGCGCCAGGTAGGTGCGCGGCCACGGCCATTGCCCCAACTCCTTGAGGCTCTTCTCGTCAATGTCCACAATCACCACCTCGCCGGTCGGCGGAATGGGGCCACGCAGGCGGAACATGGTATCGAAGAGCCGATGATCAATGGACATGACGAAATTCATCAGCGCATTGTCGGTGTGCCCCGTGACGATGGGAAGGACATACACCCCCACGCACAGCCCCACCATGATCACACCGGCCTTCATCGAGGTCAGCGTGAGCAGCCACTTGACGAAGCGGCGGCCCCACTGCTTCAACCGGGCGCTCTTGAGAGTCATGGGCAGGGTCCCATCTCAGATTTCGAATTTGAGATTACTGATTTTCGGTTTCGGATAAGGACCGGTGGCCGTTGCAGACTCACAACGGCCCATGCGTCGGGGGTTCAGCCCTTGCTCGGTTCGGTGGCCACGTCGACCAGGGTCGGGTTCAGCACTCGCACCACCTCCGCGGGCAACATGCCGAGGATGAAGCCGCGGTGGCCGCCGTTGATGTAAATGCGATCCAAGTCCAGAATCGTCCGTTCCAGGTAGACAGGAACCGGCTTGCGCGTGCCGAACGGCGAGGTGCCGCCGACCCGGTACCCGGTGTGCCGCTCGGCGGTTTCCGGAGTGCACGGCCCGATGTGCTTGACCCCGAGCTGCCGCGCCAGGTTCTTGGTCGACACGGCGCGGTCGCCGTGCATGATCACGATCAGCGGCCGGTCATCGTCGTCTTCCATGACCAGCGTCTTGACCACGCTGTGTTCGTCCACGCCCAACATCATGGCGCACCGTGCCGTGCCGCCCTTCTCGACGTAGTCATAGGGATGTTCCGTGTACGCCACTCCCGCCTCCTGCAGCATGCGAATGGCAGGGGTGACCGGCGTCTTGGACTTGTCGCTCATGGATTCGCACCTCCGGGACCCGTGACGGCCGCACCGTGCAAAGCCGCACTCTAACGGATATAATAACCAGTATGCGGAAAGTCACAAGAACCGATTTCGAGCTGATCTGTCAGGGCTCGCAGGCGCTGACCGCCGACAAGCACGGCATCAAGGTGTTGCGGCTGGCCGACGGACGCCTGGTGAAATTGTTCCGCCGCCGGCACCGCCTGTCCTCGGCGGTGTGGCGCCCGCACGCGGTGCGCTTCGTCAACAACGCGGAGGCGCTGCGCAAGCTCGGATTGCGCACTGTCGAGGTGCTGGACGTGTTTCACATCCCCAAACTGCGCCGCCACGCGGTGCTTTACCGCCCGCTCTATGGCCAACCGCTGGAAGAGGTGTTCGCGGACGCCAAGGCAACGGAACGCGACGACCTGCTCCGAAAGACGGCCGAGTTCCTCGCTGACCTGCACCGCCGCGGCGTGCTGTTCCGCTCGCTGCACATGGGAAACATCATCCTGGGGACGGACGGTGTCCTGGGGCTGATTGACGTCGCGGACATGCGGCTGAAGGGGCGGCCCCTGACGATCCGGGAACGAAAGCGCAACTGGCGCCATTTTCTGCGCCGGCCCAGCGACCGGTGTGTCCTCGAGCGGTTCGGGATGCACCGCTTCGTGTGCCACTACGCGTCGGCGTCCGGGCTGCCGCTGGTCAAGTCGTCCGAGCTGATTGACTGGATGAAGAAACAGGCATGAAGCAACAAATGATGCTCACGCCTCCGCCATCTGACGATCGGTCCGCAGGGCTTCGGGCGTACGCACGGCGGGGCCCCCGGCCGAACGCTGGCGAACGCTTCGGCCGAGCGGTCCTGTGGGCCGTACTGCTCGGGTGCCTGGCGTCGGCCGCGGCCGACGCGCCGCCGCCCCCGGCCTGGCTTGAACTGGAAGCCGTCGTTACCCTGGTCAAGGACGGCAACCAACTGCGTGTGGTCGACGGCAAGGGCATCGTCCACCTCGTGCGCTTGACCGGCTGTGACGCCCCGGAACTCACTCAGCCCTCCGGCCTCGAAGCGCGAGACCGCGTGCGGAAACTGGTCCTGAACCAGACGGTGCGCATCACGCACCGGTACTTCGACGAGGCCGGCCGCATCCTCGGCAAGGTGTACGTCGGGCAGACGTCCGTGAACGAAGCCCTGGTCCGGGACGGGTTGGCCTGGTTCGCGGACCCGGATCAGGACGGCCCCGAACTGGAGCCGCTCGCCCGCGAGGCCCAGGCCGCGAAGACCGGCCTGTGGCAGAAGACGGACCCGGTTCCGCCGTGGCTCTGGCGACGCGGGGTCCGCACCATCAAGGCGGACACGGACCTGACCCCGCCGCCGCGCACCTTCCCGCGTTCACCGAGCACCAACGACCGCCCCACGATCGGCGTGCGTTGAGCCGACCTCGACCATCCGCCGACCGCTTCTCCTTGGGCATCCCGCCTGTATAGTACCCGCGTTGGCGCCAGTCCTGAAACCCCGACATACTCTCAGGCGATGGAAAACATGCATGCGGGCGGTTGACGGCAATCTGGCTTCGTCCGATGACTCGCGAAAACGACGCAAGACGTCCGAAGCGGTGCGCACGCCGCTGTATCGGTTCGTCGTCATGCCGGTCGCGTACGCGTTGTTCAAGCTGATACAGCTCGCCTGCCGGGTGCTGCCGCCGGGGTTCTGCTACCTGGTGATGCGTGCCGTGGCGCTGGCGGCGTGGTATCTCAGACCGGTGCGGCGGCGCCTGGTTCTGCGCAACCTGGACATTGCGCTGGGTGACAAGTACACGGAAGCGGAACGGCGCCGCATCGGCCGCCAATCGGTCCAGCACTTCTTCCTGACGGGACTGGATCTGCTGCTGGCACCGCAGTACTACCGCGACGGGCGCTGGCGCCGGTTCCTGGAAATCACCCCGGAACAGGTGGCTTTCTTCGAATCCATGAAGAGCTATCCCGGCCCGGTGGCGTTCTGCACCGGACACTTCGGCTCTTGGGAAGTAGGGCACGCGACGTCTGGACTGTGCGGCGGCAAACTGGCCCTGATCTACCGACCGCTCGATTTCGCGTGGATCGAGGCCGAAATCCGCAACATCCGCGGATTCTTCGGCAATCCGATCATCCCAAAGAAAGGTGCGTTGCGGAGCTACATGAAGATGATGAAACAGAACGGCTGGATCGGAGTGATCGCCGATCAAAACGCCGGCACCGACGGCGGGTTCGTCAGCTTCTTCGGCGTGCCCGTCTCTACCGAGGTGCGGCATTTCCTGCTCTTCCAGCGGTTCCCCACCAAGATGACCGCGGCATTCGTGCAGCGGGAAGGACTGCGGTTCAAGTTCCGGTTCAGAGCGTTCTTTGAGACCGAGATCCGCCGCGACACCGACGAGCGAACCGAAGCCATGCGCCTGGCCCAGTGGTACACGGACTGCGTCCAGCGCGTGGTCGAGGAAGCGCCCGAGCAGTACGACTGGCTGCACCGGCGCTTCCGCTCCCGCCCGCCCGGGGCACCCAGCCTGTACGAAAACCTGGGGAAACCGCTGGACAGGGCCTTGCTGCAAGCCCAGCCCCCCGCCCCCATCCCACCCGCGGAATGGAGCGAGGGGAACGCAACGGCGGGGTAGAGCGGACATGAAGATGGCAGCCAACGACGGCACGTCCACGAAGCGCGACAAGGCGGCCAGGACCGACGGCGGCCGGGAGGCACACCGCGGATGAGCCGTTGCCGACTCCATGTCCTGGCACCGTACCACGACGACCTTCGGGCCGCCGGGTTGACCGACACGACCGCACTGCGCGCCTTCGCCGACCAGGGAACGGTCGTGTCCGAAGCCTCGTCGCTGGTGCTGCGGCACCATACGCTGGCGAACTACGGCACCTATGCCAAACTCTACTTCTACGGACCGCTGGATCCGCACTATTTCGTGCGGCCGAGCCGCGCCTGGCGCGAGTTCCGCTCTTATGAACACCTGGGAAGGATGGGGCTGCGCTGCCCGGACGTCATCTGTGTCGCCGAACAGCGCCAGTTCGGCTGCGTGCGCTGGGCGCTCATCGTGACCCGGGAAATCCCCGCGGCTGAGAATCTGCTCGATTTCTTCGGCCACACGGCAACCGACACCATGCGACGTGCTGCCGTCATCCGCCGCCTCGCCGAGGCCGCCGCACGGATGCACAACCGCGGCTTCTTCCACCGCACCCTCCGATTCCGCAATACTCTGATACCTCAGGCAGACAGCGACGCCTGGGAGTTGTACTTTATTGACTGCCCGGCGGGGCACGCCTGGTCGGTCAGCCCGGTGCACGATTCGCTGTTCGACCTGGTGTGCCTGTACAAAGATTTTCACGCCCTGTGCCGGCCCGAGGAGTGGAGTTTGTTTCTCGATCAGTACAGCGCCACGCGCGACCGCGACCTGCGTGCCTGCATGGCCGGGATTCCCGACCGTTGCCGACGGCGCTTCGGCGAACGGCCCGCACCTGAGTGATCGTCGCCTTTTTCGACCGGACCTTGACCCCCGAACCCTGAACGCCGGAACCGCAACCGTGCGGATAACACGTTGAACCGAGACGGATGGACGACGGGCGCCGCCGGCCCGAGTCACGACCATGACCGAACCGGACAGCCAATCCACGACCTGCGAACTCCGCATCGAACTGCCGGCCGACGCCGGCAGTGACACAACCCTGGTCTGCACTCGCCGGCTCCGCGACGTGCCCGGCCGTCGGCACGTCTACGAGGCCATGTGGGGCGATCTGGCCGTGGTCGCCAAGCTCTTCTGCCACCCGACTCGCGCCGCGGGGCACGCGCGGCGCGAGGTCCGCGGCCTGGCCGCCCTGCGCGACCGGGCCGTACCCGCGCCCATGGTGCTGTACGCCGGGCAACTGAACGACGGCAGCCACGTCGTCATCACCCTGCGACTGGAGACGGACGTGACTCCGGCCCGGGCCGTTACCGCTGACCGCAACGAGGCCGTGCCGTGGCTCGACGTGGTGCTGCTGGCGATTGCAAACCTGCACGCCAAGGGCGCACTGCAGCGCGACCTGCACCCGGACAACCTCCTGATCAGCCGCGGCCAGGTCTGCTTCCTGGACCCGGCCCTGGTGCGCCTCAGCCCCCGTGCCGTGCCGCGACGCACCGCCCTCTCGCAGGTCGCCCTGCTGCTGTCGCAGTTCCCGCGCCTGACCGCCGCGGACCGGCGTGCTTTGACCGAGACGTATGCCATCGCGCGCGGCTGGCGGCCGACGGCGGCCGACAGCGACAGGGTCGAACACCTGTGCCTCAGCCACACTCGCGAACGTCTGCGGCGCGCCCTGAAGAAGTGTCAACGCAGCAACACGCGCGAAGTCCATGCAACGTCCGCCGTCTTCGAGGCCGTGTTCGACCGCCGTTTCCTCGGCGCCCGAGCCTCCGATGAAGTCGCCGCGCAACTCGACGCCACGATGGCCGCCGGCGTGGCGCTGAAGGCCGGCCGCACCTGCTCCCTGGCCCGCGTCGACTGGGACAGCGCCTCCGTGGTCATCAAACGCTACAACCCCAGAGGCACGTTCCACGCCGCGCGGCACACGCTGAAGGGCTCGCGAGCACGCCGTCACTGGCTGAATTCGCACCGACTGCTGATGCTCGGGATCCCCACGCCACGACCGCTGGCGTTCGTCGAAGTGCGCCAAGGACTGCTGGTGGTGTGCTCCTACTTCATCATGGAGTTCATCGCCGGGCGGGAACTGCGCGACATGCTGCTCGACCCGGACACGGCCGAAGCGGACAAACAAGCTGTCGTCGCACAGGTTGACGACATGCTCCGGTGCCTGGGACGTTTCCGTCTCACCCACAGCGACTTGAAACACCGCAATTTTCTGGTCTGCGGGCGAGAGGTGTTCCTCACCGACCTGGACGGCATGCACGAGCACGGCTCTGCCCTGCTCTATGCCCGCGCCCGGCGCCGCGACCTGGCCCGGTTCGCGCGCAACTGGGACGACACGCCGGAAATCGGAAAACGGTTCACGCCCTTACCCGACTGAACCGCGACCTTGAAGCCTGCCATGGAGGGGAATCATGAAGTCCAAAAAACCGCAACTGGACCCCGAGAGCCAGGAAAAGGCCCTGGCTGAACTGCGCCGCTACCGGGAAGAACGCGAAACGGGCTACCGCAGCCGCGCTCTGAAACTATTCCCGCACGTCTGCGCCAGTTGCGGCCGCGAAATCCCTCTCAAGCGACTCCACGAACTGACCGTCCATCACCGGGACCACAACTGGAAGAACAACCCGCCCGACGGCAGCAACTGGGAACTGCTCTGCATCTACTGCCACGACTACGAGCACGAACGGCACGAGAAAGTGCCCGGCGCCGACGCCGTCCTGGCCGCCAACAAGGAGCCGGAAGCACCCCCTATCGCCAACCCGTTCGCCAACCTCGACGCGCTGCTGAAAACCAAGGACGAGAAGAAGGGATGAGGGCGAGCCTCTTGCCCCACCCTCACGGGCTGAGCTGGGCGAGCACGCCGTAGATGTCGACCACCTTGATGACGCTGTTGGAGGGCATTTCGACCAGGGCCGCCTCGCGGATCCGGCCGCGGTCGCCGGCTTCCGAGTGTCCATCGACAAACCACAGGTTCGCGTGGTGGCTGTGCAGCATGTGAATGGCGCCCTCGCCGGGGTTCAGGCTGAACCCGTACATCTGGTAGTTGAACGTCATATTCGCGATGTTCACGCCGCGTGCGTCGGCGAACTCGAAGAACTCCGACGGCTGCTTGATGGCGGTGAACCGGTGGTAGGACCAACTGTAGTTGACCGCGCCGGGGATATACAACGACACGTGCGTCGGCACGGTGCCGCGGAGACCCAGGGTCCGGTACTTCGAGTTGTAGACGTTCGGCGTCCAGGACGGGCACAGCAGCACGTCGGTCTTGTTCGCGCTCAGGTACTTCGAGCTGTACAGCGCGTCGTGCCAGCAGACGTCGGCAATGCCGTCCCACGTGTACTTCAGCATCAGTCCCTCGTTGTCTTCCGCATACATGGTTGCGGCCAGTCCGCACTGCCGCATGTTGCTGGCGCACTGCGCCTGATGGGCCTTCTCTTTGGCCTGCTGCAGGGCCGGCAGCAGCAGTGAGGCCAGGATGCCGATGATGGCAATGACCACGAGCAGCTCGATCAGGGTGAACGCACGAATCCCGGAGAACTCGCTGCTCCGGTTGCCGCCTTCGGCCACGCACGCCGTGCCAGTGTGGTTGTCGGTCCGCATGTGAAACCCTCCCGCGAGAAGCCGGTCATCGCGAGGCACAAACCGGTGATCCGCGGTCGCATGTCCCGACCGGATGCCCTCTTGACCGTTGCCCAACAAAGGTACGCCGAGGCGCCGGGAAATCAAGGTCGGACGCGAGCCTCCCGGCAATGCGTCAGCGCCCCCCGGGCGGCGGACCGCCCG
>Ga0156531_1311_pt1 | contig 39431 bp, 26 predicted proteins | sample RifOxyB3_FD_111926 | JGI IMG/M metagenome (GOLD analysis project Ga0156531, IMG submission 111926) | Lentisphaerae bacterium RIFOXYB12_FULL_65_16 | reverse complement strand
ACGGCTTGGCGTCTCGCCTGGGAAGGTGCGGACCATTGCGCGTAATTGCGGGGTGACTTCTGGCGACCGAGCACTAGTGCCGGCGGGCCGCCATTTTCGCCCACCGGCACTAGATTACATGTGACGGTGACGGGGTCGTGTGCAGACTCGGCGATCTGATGTGCCCCGCGGAGAGATACCGGCCAATGCAACCAAGACCGTGGCAACTCCTGATTCTGGCCACCGTGGCGGTAGGCTGCTTTGCTGCTCTCCTGGTGTGGCAGCGAGCTTTCCCCTCAGGCCAGGCTCTTGGCGCCGCGGCCGCAGACGAGAGAGAGACAGCGGGCCATCGGCGGCGACCGACAGACGCGCCAACGCCCGTCCACGTCCCTGACTCGCGCCTGGGCCGTCCCGGATCAGCGCCCTCGCCGTCTCCGGAACGGTGGGACACAACACGCCGCACCTCCGGTCGCGTGTCCATGCCGGACGAGCCGACGCACCCTCACCTGGCGACGGACTCTGCCCCAACCGCAGAAACACTGGCGGCGCTGCGGCGTCAACTCGCCGAGGCCGCACCTGGCGACCGTGCACAGCTCCTGACTCGTATCGGAACCGTTCTGGCAGCGCTTGAGGACGGGGACTTTGCCGACGTGCAGAGTGTTCTCGACGATCTCACCGATCCCCGGGACCGCCGAACGGTTTTACTGACATACCTCTCAGAACTGGCGAAGCATGCACCCGAGAGCGCCGTGCAGTTCGCGATGCAGCTCCCGAACGAGATGCACATCGACAGCACACGCGGCGACTCGGTGGACTTCAGCCGCAACATGGCCCTGGCCACGGTGTTCCGCAGTTGGGCCCAGGTCGACGCCCCGGCTGCGGCGGCGTGGGCCACGCAGATGGAGGACGTCGCCCTGCGTCAGCAGGCCCTCAGCACGATCGCTTCAACATGGGCCAACTCCGACCTGCCCGCCGCCTTGGACTGGGCGCGCGAACTGGCGGATACCGGCTCCAGCACGCTGCCGCTGGACCTGATCGCTCGGACCTGGGCGGCGCGCGACATCGGTGCGGCGGTCGCCTACTGCCAACGACTGCCGGAAGGCGACCTCCGCGACCTGTTCCTGCAGGCCGTCATCCCCCCATGGATCGTCACGGACCGACAGGCGGCACTGGACGCGCTGGCGGCCATGCCGGCGGGTGCACGTCGCCAGAGCGCCACGCTTCAAGCGGTCTGGCGCTGGGCCAGCACCGATCCGGCCGGAGCGGCCAGTTGGGCAACGCAGAACCTGGATGCATCGACGCTCTCCGCGGCGCTGAACTCCATCGTCAGGGCCTGGGTCACGAAGGACACGTCCGCCGCGCTGGACTTCGTGGCACGGTTGCCCGATGAGGCCACGCGGATCCAGTTATTGACCGCGGCTGCCACCGACCTGGCGAACACCGACCCGGCTATGGCAATCTCGCTTCTGCGCCAGGTCCCGGCGTCGGGCACCCGTGACTCCGCTACGGAAACGGTAGCCATCAACTGGGCGCGGCGCGATCCTGCCGCCGCAGCGGCCTGGGCCGAGCAATTCCCGGCCGGCACTCAACGCCAGACGGTGCTTAGCGACGTGGCGCTGCAGTGGACGCGCAAAGACCCGGAATCCGCGGCGAACTGGTTGCGCGCGCTCCCCGACGATGCGGCACGGTACAGCGCCATCGTCGGCTTCGCCGTCGGCCGCGTCCCCGCCTCGGACGCCGCGACGCTGGCGCAGTGGCGCAGTCTCATGAAGCAGCCGAACCTGACCCGCGAAGCCGTGAGCCAATGGCTGGAGCAAAGCAGCCTGCCAACGGCGATCCGGCGCGAAGCTGCCAGGTTGCTGTAGGCGAACCGACTCCCCGTAAGGCCTGGCCCGTGAAGCGAAATCCTCGGGCCATTCGGCAAAGCGGTCCGCCGCGGCGGATTGCCTTACGTCTCCGCCCCCGAGCTACCGGGACTCTGCGAACAGCGCCAACTCGCGGTACTCGCGCTCGGCGGCCGGGCGGGGAGGAAAAGAGGTGCGCAGCGTCGTTAGCCGTTGAACCTGTTCACCTGCCGCACGAGGCGGCGGGGTCCAGCGTACCTACAGGTAGTGGTAGGTTGAGTCAAGTACATAGCCCTAATTCACGATGAGGCGGCGCGCCTTGCGGATAAACAAGACGCTGGAATCCTTGCCCGTGATCAGGTTGGCCAGCCGCCACGCGTCCGTCAGTCGCGTCAGCGGTGTCACGTAGCTGCCTTGCAGCAACTGCGCCACCTCCGGACGTGTCACCATGATCACGTTCGCGTTCTTGTCCACAATGGGACGGGCCAGGATGTTGGCGCCGTGCGCTCCGAGACTGAACAGCTTTCGGTCCTGCGCGTCCCGCACGACGTCGGTTGGGGTCTTGGTGCGGAGCCAGTCGATGAACGTCTTCTCCGCTCCCAGGCCGTCCGGGCAGGCGGAGCACAGGATGATCACGCCGTTGCGCTTGACGCATTCCGCGGCCGGGATGATCGCCTTCTTCCCCTGCACCAGGTCGCAGTCGTAGGGATGTCCTCCGGCCGAGGAAATGACGATGTCGGCCAGTCGGGGCCGCACCCGGTAGATCCGTTCCGACCTCAGGCAGGCGTGCACGTGCGCCTTGACCGGATGCCCGGCCACGACCTCCGTGACCTCGTCGTTGGGGCCGCTGACAGAGTAGACGATGAGATGGAAGGGCAGCTTGGCGGCGAACTCGGCAGCATCCTCGCTGACCGGATTTCCGGTCAGACGCCCCATACGGGTATCAAGGTGGGTAATGTAGAAGTGGTTGTTGTCGATCGACTCGTGGTGCGCCAGTCCCGGCATCAGCAGTTTCCGCCCCCCCGACCAACCCGCCAGATAGGACGGCTCCACGATGCCACAACCGATGACCACCTCATGTCGGAACAATTCGCCATTTACCCGAATGGGCGTGCCGCGGGACGTCACGCCGCAATCGACCATGCCACGCTCATCAAACGGGTCGTGCTGAAGGACGGGACAGGCTCGGAGAATCCTCGGTCCAAGGTGCCGGCGCAACTCGCGTTCTGTCATCGGCCGGTGCCGCCCGGTCGCGATGATAATCGTGGGTTTCACACCGAGGCGCGCGCAAGCGTCCAGAACGGGCTGGACAAGTGCCTGGGGCGAAGGCCGGGTATGATCCACCGTCACGATCAGCGCGCTGCGTTTGCCAGCGAGAAGTTCGCCCAGCGGCCGCGTCCCCAACGGCTCTTCCAAGGCGCGCCGCGTAGCCGCCAAGACATCCGGGACAGCCCGGACACGCCGCGGCCCCATCGTCCCGATGACCCGCTCCTCCGGAACGTCCAGCGACAGCGTTCCCTTGCCGTATTCGACGTCATACCGCATGACGCTCATGCCCTTCGAAGAGTCCCCGCCATCTCAGGCAAGCACGTGCAAAGCCGACCCAACCCAAATGCGTCGACCCGCTCCCGTGCCCGTGCCCCTGCGACAAGATAGACCGCCAACGGAATCATGCCAGTTCTGCCGGGCACCAATCGGCCTTTGGCGGCAATTTCTCCGCCGTGGCCAATTTCTCACGCATCCCCTGCAAGACAACGAGGAACCGCTCCGATTTCACCACGTCCTCGCCGTCGTTGCCAAACGTTTCGTACAGGCAGGCAAACCGGCGGCGCAGGCACTCCGCGTCCCGCATCAGTCCGTCGATTCCGGTCAGCAGCGCGTCACGGCACCAGGCCTGGACCAGCGGTTCGCCGGCGTGTTTCTCCGCGTGGCTGTAGATGCCTGCGATGCTGGCGCGCAGATGAAACATGCGCATGGCAAGAATGTCGACGCGCAGTGGCACGTCCATGGCGTCGAGAAGGTGCGCCCGCCGTGATGCGCACTTCACCGTCTTGCGCCATTGCACCAGGTACTGCTCCTTGGCGGCGATCAACTGCGCCGGACTGCCCAGGGGCTTGATGGGGTCACTGCCCCACTGCGGCGGTCCGAAAATCCGCCACGGCTGGTCCAACTTCAGCAGGTACGGCACCAACCGCATCGAGTTCGGCAGCACGTCGATCTTAATGCCTGTGTCCAGATACGGAATCAGCGCCTCGTCCATGCCGAAGAACAACGAACAGAATCGCTGCCCAAACTCTTCCGACTCGTAGCTGTGCCGACTCCACATGGTCTCCGCGGACTTCGCAAAGTCGAGCCAGCGGTTGTTGAACACCTCACCCATGTGCAGGCTCCAGGTGGTCGTGAACGCGCCAATGGCGCCGCTCTCCTTGGCAGCATCGAAGAAATTGCGGATGTGGAAGTCAATGCCGCGGACCGGCCCCCACGGGCAACCGCGCTCGTCCGAATCGATCGCCGGCATCAGGTCGAACCCCAGTGCGCGCAGGTAGTCCATCTCGTCGGGCGAGAAGTGCGCATACTGCCAGTCGCAGATCACCACGTCGCGGTCCAGCCACTCGAGGGCCTTGGCGGTGTAGTTCAAGCTGCCCCAACCGGTGACCCCGCCGTTGGCGGCGTGCGCGCCGGGGAACTGCATCGAGTCCAGCAGCATGTCCCCCCACATCAGGCTGCGACGCCCGCGCTGGCGCAGGTGCGCGGCAATCGCGTTGATGTGCTCCGCCAGCATCTTCCCGGGATGCCCGTCCTTCTGCAGTCGCGCCCGGCACGCCGAGCAAAAGCCCAACTTCGGCACCTCGTCCATGCCGATATGGATGTACGGCGTATCGAACGCGTCCACCAGGTCATCGACAAGGGCGAGCACAAACGGCAGACTCTGCGGATTCGACGGGCAGATCATGTACGAGTCGGCGGGATCCTCGCGCAAATGCTTGTTCGGGTCGACGTGCAGGATCTGTTCCATGTGACCGAGGCAGTTCACCTCCGGCACCAGCACGACGTGGTGCGCCTTGGCGAACGCGCACAGATCGCGCGCCTCGGCCGGAGTCATCCAACCGGGCTGATGCAACTCGGGATGTGAGGGGAAGGAAAACCGGCCTTCGAGGTAGAGGTGCAGCATGTTCAGCTTCAGCGCTGCCATGTGCCGGATCACGTCCTTCATGTGCTCGTGCCGGTACACCATGCGCCGCGCCAGGTCGTACTGCAGCCCGCGCCACTGCAGCGCCGGGTAGTCCACGATGCTCACCGCCGGCAGTGAAGTCCCGTCCTGCGTCTGGTCCACCAACTGCACCAGCGTCTGCAGACCGTAAAAGAGGCCCGCCGCGCCACCCGCCGTGATCGTGATCGTCTTGGCCGTCGCGTCGAGGACGTACGCCTGCCCCACGCACGTCGGCGGCAGGCCAGGCAAGTCCTCGATCTCCGCGGGTTCAATCTTCAGTCGCACCGGTGCCGCTGATTCGCGCGTCTCCAGCGCCTTGGCCACCGCCGCCCGCAACTTGGCGGTCACCTGGACACTCGATCCGTCACCGACGCACACCTCTTGCGGAACCGGAAGAAACTGCATGTGGGTCTCCTTTGCACTGTCAACCCGAATGCCGGGGGTGACTTCAGGGGAACGGACTCAACGGACAAGACGGACGCGTGGTCGAGGTGTCGGACATCCCGATGGCCGCCCCGCCAACGTCTCCTATGCTGTCAAGTCCTGGTCTCCGTTTGACACCTGTTCCAGTTTGTCGATCGTTGGTTCAGACTCCGTGGTTTGTGGGACGGGTGTCGAGTGTCGAGGGGGAGGCGTCCCTCAACACCGAACACCGAACACTGAACACTCATCACCGGCGCCCCTCGCCCCTAGACACCCGACCCCCGTCACAGCCTGGCAAACTCCGTGCGCATGATCACTTCGTCCTGCATTTCGGGCGACAACCTCACAAAATAGTCCGTGTAACCGCCGATGCGCACCCCCAGGTCGCGGTATTCGGCCGGGTTCTGCTTGGCGCGGCGCAACACGTCGGTGTCGACCACGTTGATCTGGGTCTCGAATCCGCCACGCTGCAGAAACGCGATCGCCACATCGTGCAATCTCTCGAACGACTCGCGCGTGGCGAACAGCGAACGGTTGAATTTCATGTTGTACGCCGCGCCGCCGATCAGCAAGGAGTGGTCCCAGGACGTCGTCGAGAGGATGGCGGCTGTTGGGCCCTGGCGCTCCCTGCCCTGTGCCGGACCGCAGCTATCGGCGAACGGCACACTCGCCTTGCGCCCATCCGGGGTGGCGCCGCAACGCGAACATCCCCGCCGCGAGTAATATGGGAGTCGCGGGTGGGACGACGGTGTGCAGGCCCATGTGTGAAACCCCCGTGGCCTTGTGCCACGGGTGAATCGGGTTCGCCCGCCAAACGTAGCCCCCCCCTCCTCCCTTTTCCCCGTCCGCCGGCGGCGGACGGGGAAAAGGGAGGAGGGGGCACGCGCCCGCATGGTGCCCGCGCTCACGAACGGCATCGACAGCGAGAGACAGAAAAAGGGCTGCCGGCATGTCGCCGGCAGCCCTCCGAAAACACACCCGTTCTAAAACTACTTGTTACCCCGGGCAAGGTTCTTGCCCACGAGGTAGTTGTAGCTCTTGCGGACCGCTTCCATCATGTCGGTCTTGCAGGAGTCCAGTTCGACGATCATCCACTCCGCGGTACCAGTGCCGGCCTTCACCACCGACGCCCAGTCGACGATCCCGTCGCCGACCGCCGTCATGGGTTCACCCTTCTTGCACGGGCCGTCCTTGATGTGCAGCAACGGTGCACGCTTCCCGACTTCCTTGATGACGGCGGCTGGGTCTGGCCCACCCGTCTTTACCCAGTAGCAGTCAACCTCGAAAAACACATCCTTGCTCAACTGCTGCATCATCTGCTTGTAGACGTACTCACCCTCGATCTCGATGTACTCCCACCAGTGATTGTGAATCCCGAATTGCCGCCCCGCCGCCTTGGCGTTGGCACCGGCTTCGTTGAACTTTGCGCAGGTCTCCTTGATCTTCTCCTTGGTGGCAAACGCGTCCGGCCCGAAGCCACTGACCATCCGTTTGCACCCCAACTTGGCGGCAATGTCCAACGCCTCGTTCTTGCTCGCGCCGATCGGCATGGGTAAGTGCGCACTGCATACCGTCAGGCCCAGGTCCTTGTAGATCTTCACAGCCTCATCGACGTTCGAGCCCGGGAATCCTGCGGGCTCGACCCCAACGTATCCCATGTCGGCGACCTTCTTCACCGTTCCCGCATAGTCGTTCTTGGCGATCTCGCGCACACTGTACAGTTGCAGAGCGATCGGAGCAGGCATGTCAGTCTCCCTTTTCCTTGTTTCCGAACCTTGCCTGACTCAGCGCGAGGCACGTCGTAACGCCCCGGCTGCACCAGGATTGACACAACCCAACAGCTGCTTATTGCTTTACCCGTCCACAACCGGAAAATCAAGCACAAACACCGCTTTTCGCACCACCCAGGCACACCCCGGGGCCTCACCCGCTCACCCGCTCACCCACTCACCCACTCTCAGTACCCCCCCAGTTCCTTTCCGAGTTGCACGAAACGCCGGAAGTTCTCCATGCTCATGCTTGACGGCACGGAGTGATCCGAGGAGAGGATGTAGCCGCCGTTTTGCTTCAGCGTGGGCACGAGGCGGCGCATCTCCGCCTCGATGGCGTCCAAGCTTTCGTACAGTAACGCGTTGATCCCGCCGTGCAGCAGCAACCGGTCGCCGTAGTCTCGTTTCAGTGCCAACGGGTCCATTCCGGCCTTCACCTCGAGCGGGTTCAAGCCGTCAATCCCGATTTCCACCAGTTCAGGGACCAACGGTCGGACGTCTCCGCACGAGTGGAGATGGGCAGGGATACCCTTGCGGTGTGCCCACTCCACGGCACGCTTGTGGACCGGCTTCAGGACGTCGCGGTACACGCGCAACGAGAAGAACTGGTTCAGCTTGTAGCCCATGTCGTCCGGCCAGCGGAAACAGTCGAAGGTGTAGCCGGCGTCCCAGATCATGTCGAACAAGGCGATATTCATGTCCAGTTCGTGCTCGAACATCTCCCGGCACCACTCCGGTTCCTCGATCAGGGCCATGAGCACCCGCTCGGTGCCGACAAACCATGAGTGCGTGATATCGAAACCAAACCAGCCGTTCGCCACGATCCAGTGCCCCTTCTCGCGCCACACCGGATAGTTCTTCTTGAGCGACTCCCAGTCCACGCGGTCGCGGGTCGGCGTCATGCGCGCCTTGGCGTCGCGCCACTGGTCCGGATTCGTCACGGTGAAGTCAAGGTATTCCGGGGTCGAGGCGGCATGCTTCCAGTTCTTGAAGGTGACGCCCCACGGCGAGGTGTAGATCCGGTACTCGTCCGTCTCCTCGATCGTGCGCGCCGGGTAGCGCGGACTGGTGTCCACCCCAATGCCAGCCACCTTATCGAGCCCGAAAAAGTCGACGTAATTCGCGTCCTTGGGCATGCCCTCGCGTTGCCAACGCTCGATCGTCGCCCCCCACGGGCCGTCAATGATCGGCACCCGGTCCGCGTCCCGATGCGCGCACATACATTGAAACCGCTCACGTGATGTCATCTCGGGCATGGTATTTTCCTCCCGATTCGCATGTCACATGAAAGAACCCTGACGGCTAACATAGACCCACACCGCCAGCACTGCGAATTCCGCAACTCGCAGGCGGCGCGACCGGCCGCATCCAACCTGTCCAGCCGTATCCATGCGCCCAACGCCATCGTGACGACCTACCTGCCCTGGACAAACGTCGAACAGTTCCAGCCATGATGGTGCGTCAAACCACTGGGGAGGGGCATCGAGCATTCCGCGAGGCGACATTCCCTCCCTTGTACAGCCTCGTTCCGCGCTCTCCCCTGTGCGTTGCCTATCCGGCGCACCGCGCCCCGACGTCCTTCGCCATTGCCGCCCAGTCCGCGAGCCGGCGTTGATGCCCCGCAACGGTCTCCAGTTCCTGCAGCACGATCATGACGTTGCAGCCACGGGCGGAGCGCAGTCCGCTATCGAGGTGTAACTTCACGCCGGACAAGTCTTTGGGGAACACCACATCGGACGCCTTCTGGCGCCACTCGAGGGTGGTTTTCCGCCCCACGGCCTCGGCCACCTTGCCCAGGTTCGTCCAGGCCGAACACACGAACCGGCGCAGGTTCGGGATCGACAGGACCAGGTCTATCTTGTTGGTCAGGTCCTCGCAGCAACCGTAGTAGGTGATGCCGAACCGCTGGAGGATCGGAATCTGGTAGCGCAGCAGGAACTCCTCGTACTGCACCGGGCCGACGGCTTGGAACTCCTGGCTTTCGCCGCGCCCCCACAGATCCTTGATGCGCACGCGCTTCGGGTCGAAGTCCTTCTGCGGCAGATCGTCACAGGCCATGATGCCATGGTTGTTGGGTGTCAGCACCCGCGCCTGTTCGAACTGGTCCATCACACCGAGGAAGCCCTCCATGAGTGTGCGCATGAGCCGGTGCACCCACTCGGGCCGGTCCATCAGATCGAACAGGAGCTGCTCGACGCCGCGCAGTTCGGTCGCCCAACCGTGGAGCCACGCCCCGGGCCCGGGCACGGCGCACACTTCCCGGATCTCGAAAATGTCGCCCAACAGTTCCTGTGTCCGCGCTACGCCGGCCCGTGTTGCCTCGACGTCGTACCGGTACTTGGGCGGCTTGATGCGTTCCAGATCCGACTCTTCGCGCAGCGGCGGCTCGTAGCGCCAGGCGGCGCGGGTCGACACTCCACCCGTGTCGACCTTCGCGTGCACGTGCTGCACCGGAACGCCCCAGAGATGGTCGCCTTCCAGGCGCATGATCCGCCCCACGCCGTACCAGGGGACAATCACCGTGTCGTCACCGACATCATGCCACTTGAACAGTTGTTGGCGAAACGCGTACTCAACGCCCGCCAGCCAGGGGTCTTTCGCGACCACCGAAGCGGCACGCGGCAGCAGTTCCTCCCAAACGCCGGAGCCGGGATGGCAAATTACCGGCGGACGGTCCAGTTCCCGGCGAGTGTTGAAGTCACACCACCGCTTGAGCCGCCGCGCGTTCTCCTCCGAACGTGCAAGCTCCGCAACCCGCTTTGCCAGTTCCCGGACCACATCTCTCCCAGCCCGGTCCTCCGTCGCCATGTTGGTCATGTCCATCCTCCTCGCCTTCCGCTCCCATCGCATCTCGAATCATCGTCGCCATCGCACCCCGATTCCCAACGCCGACCGTTCGATCACCCCAGTGCCTTCAGCGCGGAATCCGTCCTGCACCGCACACCCCTGTCCTATGTTCCAATGCCTTGCAGTGGGATCAGACTCAATGCCCATCCCGTCGGCGCGGCCCCATGCCCAGAGCCAACCGCAGAAACTTGCCCAGGTAACCCAGTCTCAAAATGCTGGCGGGGCGCTGCCGCAACGCCTCCAAGTAGTATCCACGCGCCGCGACGCCATCCCCTGCCTGGTACAAGCTGCGAAACAGCGACAGACACCGCCCCGCCGTAAACTCGCGCCGCAGCGGTTCCAGCGCCCCGCCGTAGAAGGGGTCATCGAAGATCGTCTGCACCAGCGCCAGTTCCTGACGGCGGATGCGCGCTATGTCGTGCCTCAAGCTGCCCGGGTGTCTTGTCACCACCGCGGTCGGATGGGTCAACCAACAAGCCTTGCGGCCAAAACACAACTTTGCAAAGTACGCGATGTCCTCGCCATTCGATATGTGAGCCGGAAATGGGAACTGCCGCGCCAGGTCACCGGGTGCCATAGCCGTACACGTGGCAAACCCGAACTGCTTCCGCAGCAACCACTCGGAGAAGCGATCCGAAACCACATCCTGTTTGAACTTCGAGCGGCAGCGGCGTTCTTCCGTGCCATCGCGCTGTTCGTACCAGGCGCTCACCACGAGCGCAGCATCCGGGGATTGCAGCAGGGCCTTGAGCCGCCGTTCCACGGAGTCCGGGGTTAGATAGTCGTCGGCATCAAGGAATGCGACAAACGCGCCACGCGCTGCCTCAAGGCCACGGTTGCGCGCCGCGGACACGCCCGCATTGTCCTGGCGCAGGCTGCGGATACGGTCCCCAAATTGCGCCACCACCTGCGGCGTGTCATCCGTCGAGCCATCGTCCACCACAATGATCTCAACGTCCGCATGTGTCTGCCGCAGACACGACTCGATGGCCCGCCCGACGAACGCGCCATAGTTGTACGTCGGAATGATGACTGAAACGCTGGCCGTGCCGCTCATACCGCTGCTGTTCCCACCCAAGACAACGCCTGCACCGAAAGTTGCAGACGATACGGTGCGGTCGCCGTAAAAGCAAATCCCTCTTTCGCCCCACGGTCCGTCCCACCGTTGCAGCGGGAAATTCGGCCCCTATATTCACACCGGCACGGCATAGAACCAAAACCAGGCCACGACAGACTCCAGTCGAGAGAGGGGACAACCATGCTGAGCAGCAAGCGCATCCAGAAGGCCCTGAAGCACCCAAAGCCCACGCCGCCATGGGGAGCTGAGCCGTTGCTTGGCAGCATCTACGGTGAAGAGGAAATAGACGCCGCCGTCGCCGCGATGCGCGACTCGATGGACTTCAAGAAGGGCTTCGGTTTCTCCGCCCCGCCCATCCCGGACTTCGAGCAGGCCTTCGCCCGACACTGCGGCACGAAACACGCCGTGGCCATCAACAGCGCCGGCCCGGGACTCGACATGGCCATGCGCTATCTCAAACTCAAACGCGGCGACGAGGTGATCGTGCCGGCCGTCAACTACCAGGCCTCGCCTCTCGCGGTCCTCGGCGCCGGCGGCAAGATTGTGTGGGGCGACATCGATCCGCGCACCTTCGAACTGGATCCCCACGACGTCGAGCGGAAAATCACCCCGCGTACCCGCGCCATTTTCCCCGTTCACATGAACGGGCTCTCGGCGCCCATGGACGACCTCATCGCGGTCGGCAAACGCCATCCGCATGAGAAGCACGGGCCCATTCCGGTCATCGGCGACGCCGCCCGGGCCTGCGGTGGCGGCTACAAGGGCACCCGGATCGGCAAGAAGGGCCTCATGACCGTGTTCTCGTTCCACACCATGAAAAACATGACGACCCTCGGCGAGGGTGGCATGGTCACGACGGATGATGACGAGGTCGAGAAGTTCTGCCGCTCTGTGCGCATGTACGGCGCTGCGGTCGAGGCGTGGGGCACGTCCAACGTCATGACCAAGGTCCAGGCCGCCGTCGGCCTCGTTCAACTCGGAAAACTCGACGGTTTCATCGCCGCGCGCCGCCGCCTGGCCAAGGCCCGCGACGAAATGCTGGACGGCCTCAAGGAGGTCACGACCCCGTACGAACCGCGGGGCAGCGAACACAGTTACTACCTCTACACGTGCCTGGTTCCCAAGGAGTGGGCCGGCGAGAAACGGGACAGGATCATGCAGATGATGGCGGACGAGTTCGGCATCTGCTGCGTGGTGGCGAATCGACCGGCGTACCTGTCGCGCAAGCTCCTGGCCCAGAACACAAAGGGGCAGCGGCTGCCAGTCTCTGAGGCGATCACCGCACGGTTGTTCTGTGTCTCCATCCACCCGGCGATGGACGACGCTCTGAACGAGTACATCTGCGCGGCACTGATCACCTGTGTGGAGCGAATTCGCAAGGGCGGCTGATGCATCCAGCCACAGGCCCGGAACTTCGCATGCCATGCCAGGTCGCTGCCGTCCCGGCGCAGTGGCGCCAGGACGGCAGCCTCCCCGTCACTCCGCGGTTTCAACCAGTTCCCGATGCAGCGCAAGTTGGGCGCGGTCGAAATCGCCGCGCTCGACGATGAACTGTATGTTCACCTGGCGCATGCACTGGTCCAGGGCAAGAACGTTGACACCCTCCCGGGCCAGCGCATTGGCCGAGCGCGACAGGAACCCCGGGATCTGCATGTTGCTGCCAATCACCGAGATCAAGGCCACTTCCTTGATGGTGATCTCCGCAACCGGGAACGTTGCCTTCATCAACTCAACGCAACGCGCAATATTCTTCGACTTCTCCGGTACGTAGTGCGTGATCGTGTTGGCGTTGGTGTTCTTGGCAATGTAACTGATGCCGGTCTCGTACAGGCTCTTCGTTAGTTTGTAATCGTAGCCGCACTGGCCGACCATGTCCGAGTCGAACACTTCAATGGCTAACAGGTCGTCCCGCCCGCAGATCATCTCCACCCGCGGTAAAGGCGACACGTAGTCGTGCGAAATCAGCGTGCCCGGATGCTCCGGCTCGAAAGCATTCTTGACCCGGATCGGGATACGGCAGTTCTCCATCTCCTTCGACGCTTTGGCATGGATCGCCTCCATCTCCAGGTCGGACAACTGATCCGCAATATCGAAGTTCGTATTCCCAATCACCTTAACCCGGTCCTTGCCCACCAGCACCGGGTCACCCGTGCACAGGTGATACTCCTTGTGGATGATCCCTTCGCGCGCTTGCGTCAGCACGGCCACCTTGCTGAACGTGATCTCGCTGTAGCCACGGTCGAAGATCGTCATGATCCCGTCGCCGTACTTGACGTATCCGGTGACGATCGGCAGTTCACAACTGAAATCCACGTCCTTGAAGGCACGCAGAATCATCTCGTCGAACCCATAGGTCTCGGCCTCCTTCCAGCCGGTGAGGTCGATGAACCGCGCGTTCACCCCGTGCCGCCGCAGAATCAGCACCGAGTTGTAGGCACTGTGGGCCTCGCCGACCGCGGCCAGGAACTCGCGCGTCGGAGGAAGATAGTCATCCTCCTTGAAATGCCCGAACGATCCCACCCGGAGGAGGTCGTTGAGGCAATCACGAATCCCGTCCATGCGTTCGTTGACAAACGCATCGGCCGCGGCCTGGACGAGGCCGAGCGACTCGAACGACCGGTTGTAATCAAGCATGCGCTTGCGCACCTTCTCCAGGGCCGCCGGCCACTCCTTGCTGTTCTGGGCGAAATGGCCATAGACCCCGGGCGCACCCGTCTTCTTGTCCTCCAGCAGCAGATTGGTGATGCCGCCGTACGCAGACACCACAAAGACGCGATCGTACAGGTCGGCCCCCTTCCGGTTCGCGATGATCACGTTCTTCATGACCTCGCCAAACTGACTCATCGAGGTCCCGCCGATCTTCTCAACCGTGTGCTTACCCGCCATGCCAGTCACCCTCGGAGTGTCTACGCCACCACAGCTCGCCCAGAGCCCCGGCTCGGGGCCTCAAACAGACGGGGACGGAGTGTACACCCGCCGTCCGACCGGGGACCGTGTGCGTGATGAGAACCGAGCGGCTGGCCGCCACTTTCCCATACTGCCTGCTACGACAACGGCCTTCCAGTCGGGCACGTATGATAGACCGGAAACCGACCATTTCAACCTGCGCGGAGCTCAGCGCGTAACGGGTCATACCAGTGAATCGGGGTGACCTCGCCGCGGAGTGGGTCCATGGAGAACGTCCCGCCGCCAGTAGGACGGGTGCCCTCACCCGTCCCGGGGGCTACGACAGGTGGGGCGCCTGTCGTACTGGCCTGACACGCGACCCCCGATTCACTGACCCGCTGCCTCAGCGCCGCCCGCCGCCCGCCGCCCGCCGCCCGCCGGCAGCCGGCAACTGGCAACTTCCATTGTCAGCCGCTGTGACCGAGCACTACGCCATTCAGGGTTTGCCCTTGACGTGATATAGTACCTGAAGGTGAGACGTTCACTCGCGGGCAGGTCCACACCCACCCGCAGAATCAGTCCGAGTTGGACCCGGTGCCACCGTTCCAGCACGTCGCCAATCCGTGGAGACTTGAAAGCCGTGAGCAAAGACCTGCGCATCTTGGTTCTGAACGGGCCCAACTTGCAGCTTCTGGGCCGCCGCAGTCCGGAGATATACGGCCGCCAGACATTGGAGGACGTGACCCAACTCGTACGGCAGGTCGCCCGCCGTCTTCGGGTGCAGGTCGACTGCCGACAGAGCAATTGCGAAGGGGAACTGGTCGGGTGGATCGGAGAGACCCCAGGGACGTTCGACGGGCTCGTCATCAATCCCGGAGCCTACACGCACACCAGCATTGCATTGCGCGATGCTATCGCCGGAACCGAAATTCCGGCCGTGGAGGTACATATCAGCAATATCCACGCCCGCGAGGAGTTCCGACACAAGTCACACATTGCCCCCGTGTGCGTCGGCCAAATCAGTGGTTTCGGGACGGCGGGGTACGAGTGGGCGCTCAGCGCGCTGGTTCGGCACCTGCGCGCCTGAGAGTGGATCACCGCCGAAAAACGGCGGGCACCACTATGAGTTTCTGAACATAGCCCCGCTTCCCGGACCGCGTTTTGGTCCGTGGCGTGGGCGTAAGAGAACGAAATCCACCGTGACGCATTACAAGCAGACACGCAGGGCTGTTTCAAGATTTGTGACCGTCACGTGCGGCGAGTACCCCCGGCGTGTCCCCACGCCGGGGGGGGGCGGCCTGAGGACAGGCCGCCCCTACTTGGTGTGCGCAGAGGCGTGGCCTTCCGAGACGTGGTGCCAGATCTTGAAACAGCCCTGGCAGACACGGAATTAGGATTGATTCTCTTGTGGACTCGGGGTATTGTACTGGACCCAGGCGTGACAGCCGGGACACGACGGTGGATATGACAACGTGCCATGGAGCTACCCCGGCCTGCCCCCGCAGGCCGATGGTCTGTGCGTGACGACGAGTGTGGCAGGCAGCGCCATCCCTGCCGCCGTGATGGAACAAGGGAGACCGGACAATGCGTCGAGAGGGAAAAGACTTGGGGATGGGTTACCGCCCGTCGGGTTTCCCCTTCCCGGTTCGGGCGCCCCGCCTCTATGGCGATGACGATTCCGAATTCGGCTCCATCCGAATCTCCGAGAACGTGATCGCTGCTATCGTGCGAAAGTATGTCCTGGAGGTGGAGGGGGTGGTGCGTTTTGCGGTGGGGGGCGCGATCAGCGGGCTCGCGGAAATGGTGGGCAAGCACACCACCGAGAACTGCATCGCCGTAGAACTAGACGCGGACACCGTGCGCATCTCAGTCCATCTGGTTCTCCGGTTCGGCAGCCACATACCCGACATTGCCAACAGCGTGCAGGAAGTTGTTCGTTCGCGGGTGGAAGAGGCAACCGGGAAGCGCGTGACCCGCGTCGACGTGCTTGTGCAAGACATCGAAGAACTCCCGGTTGCCGATTGGGATACAACCAACCAGCGCAGCAGTGCTGACGTGCATTCACAGAGGTAACTCCATGGACTACGTTGACCGCTTTGCGGAGTTCCTGCGGGCAATCTGGCGGGAAGAACAGTTCGAGTTTATCAAGGAAGGTTTCGTCGCCGGACTGGCGCTGGGCCTGGTTCTCATCTTCCTTGTGCTGTTGATGCTGCTGTTCCTGCGGTCACGCCGCCGCTGCGCTGGAGTGACGATCCAGAGCGAGTACGGGGAACTGCACGTCACGGTCAATGCGATGCGTGAGTTCGTAACCCGTATCCTTTGTGAATTCCAGGAAGCATCCATGCGTTCAATCTATCTAAGAAGGTCGGGCGGCAACCTGATCCTCACGATCGTGCTGGATGCCGTGCCGGATACGGACTTGGTGTCACTGCAGGACCGGGTGAGCCGAAGGGTCATTGCAGAGGCCGCTGAGAAGATTGGGACTCAGGGGCTCTTGCAGCGCGTCAATGTCACCGTGCGCAGCTACACCGCGGAGCAGTCGAAGATTGTCCGTCAGGCGCGCAAGTTTGGCGTGACCAAACCTTCGGGCTCCATCTCCGTCCCGGAGTTGCCGGAACTCCAGTAAGTCCACGAGAAAGCCCTGCTGACCCACACAATCGCGCCAAAACGACCTAGGGCCGAGGCGACATCCGCAAGGAAAGGGCTGCGAGAGCAACTGGAACTGCGGGGTGAGCACGATCCCCATGAAGTTGCTGCGGTTGGGTGTCGGCGGTTGGGTGTCGTTCGTACTTCTTCAGGGCCTTGAAAGCCCAAGATTCTGCGGTCGGACAACTCCCGCCCCCACTGTTCTTTCTGGTTTCTACTCGGGCTTCAGAAAGTCCGCCCGCTCATGCTCCAGGACCATCCGCAGAATCTCGTCGGACGTCGTGCTCGTCCGACAACCTGCCAGGAATGCTTCGTCGCGTAGCAAACGGGCAAGCCGACCCATCAGGTGGAGGTGCAGTTCAATGTTCTGGCAGCAGAGGAGATAGAAGAGATGAACCTTGCTGTTGTCCAGCGCCCCGAAATCGACCCCAGCCAGACTGCGGCCAAAAACCACCACCGCCGGTTCCCGCAGTGTCGGGAGAGGGTCCCTGGGATGCGGTATCGCTATCCCATTGCCGATACCTGTGCTCAGAAGTCGTTCGCGATCAAGAAGTTTTGTAATGAAGTCCTGGCCGTCTAGCACCAGTGTTGCGGTGAGGATCGGCTGCGAAAGCTCACGGAGCACGCCCTCGCCGTCCGTCGCTTTGAGGTCGAACAACAAACGGTCGGCACGCATAACCCGACTCAACGTGATCCCCAAATGGCCACGGGTAAACTCAGCCAGCGGAACTTCGTCGGGTCGCACGGGGCGGCCCGGGAAAAACAGCGTGTCGATCTGGCTGCCGTTGAACCTCCATTGTCCCCCGATTTTCGTCCCCTGAATCTGGCCGCTCTTCAGCATCCGCAGTACGGTGCGTTCGTGAACCTTGAGATAGTCCGCCAGTTCCTTCAGAGTAAGAATCATCTCACATCCTTGCCGGTCGTTCCCGGTCTTTGACATCACCACACCGCTGTGCGAAGCGGCATCACTCCGAACATGGACACTTCAAGACAATATATGATTTTTCCGGGCTTGCAAACCGGCTTGACGCCTTTTTGATCCCAGAGCCGGAGCATTTTTGCTGCGGACTCCTGGCAGGTTCACATGCTCGTCGGCCGCTCCCAAGAAAAACGGTCATTGCAGGCCGAACATCTTCTCCTTGAGGTCGAGGTAATACAGATAGTCCGCCGGTTTGACGTTAGGTGGACATCGGTGATCGCAGAAGGGGATGTAACCGCCGCGTTCCACGGCCGGCGCCAGAGACTCAAGGTACGCCTTGATAGCCTTCGGGCCTTTGCCCAGTTCCATCTTGTCAACCCCGCCCATGATCCGCAAGTCCTTGCCGTACTCGTTCAGCAGCGAGACAACATGTATGCAACTCATGACCTCATACGGGAACAGACAGTTGATACCCGTGTCCAAGAACCCCCGCAGCAGCGGCCGGACGTCGCCGTCGCAATCGGTGTACCACAGGTCAATGCCATGCGCATGCAGTTTCTTTCCGATCCGTCGGTACCGCGGCACGACCACGTTGTTGAAGAAGTCCAGCGAAACAATGGGCCCGTTCTTGAAGCATATATCCTCCCACCCGCTGGCGTAGTCGAAGTCGATTTGGCCCAGGACCTGATCGAGGAAATCCTCCACCAAGACGCAGGCGGTTTCCACCATGTCTTCCAGCATCTCGGGATAGTCGTAAATCGCGTACGCGACGCCTTCGAACGTCAGCATGTTGCGGATCGTGCCGATCATTGACCCGCAGTGGACCCCCAAGGGGTAGTCTCGCGTCGGCGGATGAGCCTTCTTCAGCGCCCCAAGGTTCACCTTGCGCGCCGGATCGTCGCGGCGGAAACGCGTGGCTTTGCACTTCTTCCAGTCATCCGGAGTGACAATTGATGCCTTCAGGTAATGGGGAATGGTGTCGTGCCCGTCCTTCGGCACTTCAGCCAGAAGCCCGTCCCCATTCATCAGGACCCGGGTGGTCTCCGTCTCCCTCACCACCTTCGACTCGAACACAGGATGCATCCAAGTGCAACCGCCCACGCCGCCGATGCGGTCAAAGTTGAAGAAGACGTCTGCTTCGGCGTTGTTCCGGATCCCGTTCTTGACGAAGATGTCCCACTCGGTGAAGTTTTCGTTCCAGTACCCGAACTCCATATTGAAGCATCGGTCCACCGACTGGTAGTGCATCTGGCGGTTGAAGCGCTCGCGGTCGGTCAGCGTGCCCTTCCATTTCGGCCTGCACGGAGTGATGGCCATCGTGTGTCGCCTCCTTATGGTACCCCGTTTCCTTGCGAGGTGCATTTACATTCACCGCAAGGGCGTTACTATATGCTGCAAACACCAATAACAAGCCCACGCTACTGTCACCTCCTGGAACAGGGCTCATGGACCAGATTTCGGATCTCGCCCTGCCGTACAACGCGGCCATCTGTCGTTACGATGAAATCGCGATGAAGGGGCGAAACCGCGTTCAATTCGAGTCGATCCTCATTTCCGGGATCCGGCGCGCGCTCGAGAAACTGGGGCCCGTACAGGTCATTCGCGAGCGCGGTCGAATCTTCCTGCGACCGCAGCCGCCTAAGACCATCTTCCAGGGCTCGGACCGCGACATTCTCGCCACGGGACTGACGCGCGTCACGGGACTGTCTTCGGCGTCTCCCGGATTCCTGGTCACGCCGGACCTGCCGGCCATTGAACAGGTGATTGCCGAGAGTCTTCCCCTCGTCTACCAGAGCGTGGCGTCGCGCATCCCGGAGCCAGGACAAATCCGCTACCGGATGCGTGCCCGTCGCAACAACAAGTCATTTCCCATGACCTGCATTGAGCTGGAAACGTATTTTGCCGAACGGTTCCTGCCCCACTACCCGCGACTCACGGTTGACCTGCGCAATGCCGATCTGTGCGTTAACGTCGAGATCCGCGCCAAGCGTGCGTTTGTCTGGTACGAACACATCCCAGGCCCCGGGGGGCTTCCATCCGGCGTCAGCGGACGCGTCCTGGTTCTGCTCTCTGGAGGCATCGATTCGCCCGTGGCGGCCTACCAGCTCATGAAACGCGGCTGCAACGTCGACTTCGTCACCTTCCACAGCGCACCCTACACGCCGCCGGAACTCATCACCAAAGTCAGCCGACTGGTTCGCGTGCTCAACAACTACCAGACGCCAGGACGGCTCGTGGCGGTCAACCTGCTGCCGGCGCAAACCGCTATCCGCGAACGTTGTCGCGACCGATTCAGAACCATCCTGTACCGTCGCTTCATGGTGCGGTTGGCCACGGTGATCGCCCAGTCGACCGGTGCAGGCGCCCTCGGCACCGGCGACACCCTCGGCCAGGTGGCCAGTCAGACGATGGAAAACCTCGCGGTGGTGTCCGAGCTATGCCCACTGATCGTCCTTCGGCCACTCCTGACATTCGACAAGCTCGAGACCGTCGCACTGGCACAGAAGATCGACACCTTTGGCATCTCGCGGGAAGACGTCCCGGATAGCTGTACCGTGTTCGCGCCTGCCAACCCGGCGACAGCCACCACACACGCCCAAGCCATTGCCGAAGAGCATTTACTGGACTTGCCGTCACTGTTGCGGGAGTGTCTGCATCTCACGGTCGCCGTGGACCCGGCCACGTTCGAGCAGACCCCCCTGCCCCACATCGAGCAAGTCTTGGAGGAGTGCCTGCCGTCGCTGGGGCTGCCCGCGAAGGCCGCCGCCATGCCTGCGGACCACAGCACTGGCAATCGTCCCGGGCACGCCTACTGTTAGACAAAGCGCCGGGAGAAAAGGCGGCAGGTGTTTGCCGGTTCCCGACGCGCAGCATGAAGAAGGACCTCGCAGTTGGCCGATTCCGACATCCATGACAGGCTCTCTGTGGACGACGGCCCCACCGACGAGGTCGATGAGGTCCCCGTCACTTCCGAGTCTGTCCCCGGGGCGACGCGTGCATACCTCCAGCAGGTAGGCAACCTGCCGCGTCTCACCCCCGAGGAAGAAATCCACTATGCCCGTCAGTACACCGAGTCGGGTATCGCGATCCGCGACCTCCTGTGTGCCGTCGTGCCAATCCTGATCCGCCAGTTGCAGCTACTCCTGGAACCGGAGCGGGTTGAAGACCTGGGACGGTACGTTGAAACCAAGGCGTTCGGCAACCGTGAAAGCCTTGCCCAAACCGTCCGTACCGTAATTGCTGCCGGCAAGGACGCTGACGCGAGGATTCGCAAATCGCACGCTGGCCCCCGTCCCGACAGCGTCCAACTGCTGCGCAGTTCGTTCGGCAATGTCATGGCGCAACTACCACTGCGCGACGACTTCTTCACCGACGCGATGCAGGAGTTTCTGGCTCTGCGGCGCGAATTGGAAAACACTCGAAAACGCCTCCGCTCGGCACGAAATGCCGACGTCGGCGAGGATCCCCTGCATCAGGCTTGCGTTAAGACGGGCCTGACGCCGGCCGAGTTCGAGCAGTGGGGGCAGGAGTTGGAAAGACTGCATGCCGCCCAGGCGGAGGCCCGGAAGGCCATGGTTGAGGGCAACCTGCGTTTGGTCGTCAGCATCGCGAAGAAGTACATGAACTGCGGCCTGCCGTTCCTGGACCTGATACAGGAAGGCAACATCGGGCTTCTGCGAGCCGTGGAGAGGTTTGAATACCAACGCGGCCACCGCTTCAGCACCTACGCCAGTTACTGGATCCGGCAGGCCGTCACCCGAACGCTCTCGGGACACGGCCGCACCATCCGGATCCCGTCCAACATCATCGCTGTTCTGCGACAGATCGCCGGCACTGAAGAGGATCTGCTTCAGGAACTGGGAAGCGAACCGTCTCCCGAGCAGATTGCAGGGCGCCTGAACCTCCCGGTTGCCAAAGTCCGTGCGCTGCGGCGCATGTCGCAGCAGATGCTCTCGCTGCAGAGCACCGTGGATGATGAGAGCGGCAACCGCCTGGAACAGGTCCTTCTGGACGACACTGCGGAAGCGCCGTACGAACAGGCCGCCGCGAAAGTTTTCCAGGAGGCGGTGCGCCAAAGCCTGGATACGCTCTCCGAACGTGAACGCGAGGTCCTGGTCTTTCATTTCGGACTGAATGACGACTCACCGCTGACATTCGAGCAGATTGGGCAGCGCTTCAGCCTGACCAGTGAGCGGGTACGGCAGATCCAGGTCGAGGCGCTCCGAAAACTGCGCCATCCGACTCGCCGAAAATTCTTCGATGGCTATGCTTAAACGGCACGCGTCGCGTTCGGAGATGTGCACTCAAAACTGGCGGACAGCGCGTCGACACACCTTGGCACGGAACGGAGCGCGCCCCGCCATATCAGCGAGGAGAGTTACGCGCCATGTACTGGGAACCGGAACTTGAAACGATGCCCCGGCAGGCCTTGGAAGCGTTGCAGCTAAAGCGTCTAAAGCAGACACTGCGTCGGGCCGTCAAATCTCCGTACTACGGCGGGCTCCGTCGCGAGGGAAAAATTACGCCGGCTGCAATCAAGACGGTGAGCGATGTCCGCAGCCTGCCGATGACGACCAAAGAGGATATGCGGTCGCATTTCCCGTATGGATTCCTCTGTGTCGACAGACAGCAGACCATCCGCCTCCACTGCTCCAGCGGCACCACGGGCAACCCGACCGTCATCTTCCACACGCAGCACGACCTGCAATCCTGGGCCAACCTCGTGGCTCGCTGCCTGTTTGCGGTTGGCGCCCGCGACACGGACGTGTTCCAGAATATCTGCGGGTACGGGCTGTTCACCGGCGGGCTCGGTTTCCAGTGCGGCGGGGAACGGCTTGGGGCGCTGACCGTGCCCGCCGGTGCGGGCAACAGCCGCCGCCAAATCAAGCTGATGCAGGACTTTGGTACGACCGTCATCCACACGATCCCGAGCTACTTGACCCGGTTGCACGCCGTCTTCGGTGAACTCGGACTGGACCCGATCAAGGACACCAGGTTGCGCCTGCTCGTGATCGGCGCTGAACCGCACACCGAGGAAACACGTCAGCGCATCCAACAACTCTTCGGGGTGAAAGCGTTCAACTCGTACGGCCTGACCGAAATGAACGGCCCCGGGGTGGCCTTCGAGTGCGAACACCAGAACGGGATGCACCTTTGGGAAGACGCCTACATCGCGGAAATCGTCGACACGGACACCCTCGACCCTGTTCCGGAAGGCGAAGTGGGTGAGCTGATTCTGACGACCCTGGACCGTCACGCCATGCCCCTCGTCCGCTACCGCACCCGCGACCTCACGCGGTTCATTCCCGGCCAGTGCCCGTGCGGTCGTACGCACCGCCGCATCGACCGCGTCGTCGGCCGCAGCGACGACATGTTCATCATCCGCGGCTGCAACGTCTTCCCCATGCAGATCGAAGGCGTTCTCATGCGCATCCCGGAAGTCGGTCACGACTACCTGATCTCGCTCGTCACTGAAAACGGCGTCGATGAGATCGTTCTCGATGTCGAACTGCGTGTGCAGGGGTTCAGCGACGACTTCGCCGGACTCGAGAAACTCGCGCGCCGAATCACGCACGAGGTCCGCGACGAAATCCTCGTCACCCCAAAGGTCAGACTCGTTGAGCCCGGGGCACTGCCAAAGCCGGAAGGCAAAGCCATCCGCTTCAAAGACCTCCGCGAAGGTCGCTGCCTCCAGTGACCACGCGGCCTGGCGTGATCTCCGAACAACTGGGTGCGGCCCTCTCATCAAGCGTGCAACCACTTCGGCCGATGTGTCGAGGCCGCACAACTCGGCTTGAAGCCTTTCGCCTGGGGGTGTGGCCATTGCTTCGGCCGTCACTCTACCCATGATTTTGCCATCCATAATGTTGCCATAGGTTCCTGTCGCCCGACGGTCATCTTGCCGGAACAGCGCTCCGGGACCCAGACTTCACCGTATCGAGCAACCTGAACGCCCACACCTGCAGCCGTCTGACCCGCGCAGAAGACGCCGGGAAGGACAGCGACCCTATGGAGTGCGGGGGCAAGTCCCACGGGCGGCGCGACACCGCTTTGGCTGAGACGTGTTACCCGCGCGACGCACCACAGCCAAAGCGGCGTCGCCGTCCCGCCCCCTGGGCCGGACTCTGCCGCCGCACTCCACATGGTGTGACACGGATGCCGGGCGCGGGAGTTCAAGTTGTCAGGGCTGCGAGCTTGGCGCGGTGAGGTCTGGGGACCAAACCACCGCCTTCAAGAAAACCGCAGACGCATTCCCTGCGTTTGAAAAAGCGCCGCGCACTCACGTCTTTCCGGATGTATGTTAGCCCCGGTTTCACGGGGGAATTCCCGACCTGCAAACACCATTCCGGTCGCACCCGCAATGCCGACCGGCAAAGGAGATGCCGCAATATGACAACTCGACGATTTGCACTTCCCGCCCTGCTCATCGCTGCCGTCCTGCCGTTGTGTCGCGCCAACGAGATCGGGTACATCGAGGAGTTCAGCCTCGCCGAGGACCGCGCCGTGCCGCTGAAGCAGCTCATGCCCGGCACGGAAGAGTACTACTACTACCACTGCCTGCACTGCCAAAACACCGGCGAACTCGCCAAGGTCGACGAGTTACTCAAGGCCTGGATCGACAAACACGGCTACACGCCGCGCGTCGAGGAGATCCGCAACCGCCAGGCACTGCTCGTCTACCCGACCAACCCGCAGGCGGCCATCGACCACATCCGCCAGCGCCTCGACCTCCGCTTCGATCACCAGAAGCAGGTCATGGACGAGAAACCCAGCTTCCCGACCCAACTCGATGCCCGGCTCATCAGTCGCGAAACCCTCACCCAGCGAGCAATGTCAGAGTTCAGCAACTTGGACGGGTTCGAGAACTCCGCGCTCGAGTTCCTCGTCACGGCCCGGCTCGATCCCGACCGGCGGCGCGACCTGCTGCACCGGCTCGAACGCCCGGACTACCCGAAGCTGGCCGAAATGGTCATCGCCGACCTGCGCACCCCGAACAGCGGCGGGTTCGGCTCGCACCCGATCCACGCGCAACTGCTCCTGACGCAGATGGAAGAGTGCGCGAAACTCATGCCCGAACTGCTCAACGACGGCAACTTCGTCAACGCCTGGCTGCCCAAGCTCCTGCCGGGCGCAGACGTGGACTGGCAGCGCGACCCGGCCGAGAAGCAGGCGTACCTCGAGCGGCTCTGGACGTTCGTGTCGCGCCTCCCGCCGGCGTTCAACTCGTTGAAGACCAGCGCACTGTTCCACCGTCTGAGCCTGGACCGCAGCCAGGGCGTCTACGACAAGGACCGGTTCATGACGTATCTGAAGCTGCCGCGCAGGGTGCACTACATCAACCCGAAGTACATCGAACGTCGCGAGAACGCCGGCAGCCAGGCGGACCTGAATGCTAACTTCGCAGGCCAGATCGCCCTGCCCTCGATCGGCACGGACGAGCCGCTGGTCCGCGACTTCCTGGCGCACTTCCTCGTCGAGGCCAAGGACTACGAAGAGTTCACGCCGTACATCGAGATTAACTACCTGAAGCAGCTCTTCGCCGAGACCAAAATCGTCAATAGCGTCGGCAACCTCGAACAGTGGTATGCGCTGCTGCCGGGCGATCGGATCCAAGCGCTGAAGGAGCGCATCGACGTCGAACTCCTGCCGACCAACAAGGAAGTCCTCGCGCCGGCTGACCCGGTCACGCTCGACGTGGCGCTGAAGAACGTCCCGACTCTGATCGTGAAGGTCTATGAGATCAACACGCTGAACTACTACCGCGAACGGAACCAGGAGATCTCGACCGATGTCGACCTGGATGGCCTGGTCGCCAACGACGAGAAGGTCGTCAACTACACCCAGACGCCAATCCAGCGGCACGTCGAGAAGTTCGAGTTCCCAAACCTGACCAAGCCCGGCGTGTACGTGATCGAACTGATCGGCAACGGCCGCAGCAGCCGCGCCCTGATCCGCAAGGGCCGACTCACGTTCACGGAGCGCATCGGCGCTGCCGGGCACGTGTTCACCGTCTACGACTCGGACAACAAGCGCCTCTCCGACGCCACAGTCTGGCTCGGCGGCAAGGAATACACCCCGGACAAGTCCGGCGAGATCGCCGTCCCGTTTGCCAGTGCCCAGGCGACTGTGCCGGTCGTCCTGTGCCATGACGGCGTCGCCGCCCTCGACCACTTCGAACACATGCCGGAAGTGTACGCCCTGCGCGCCGGGATCTTCACAGACCGCGAGTCGCTCCTTGCCGGCCGTAACGCGCAGGTGCTGGTCCGACCCGCACTCACGGTGAATGATTGCCCGGTCGACATCAAGCTTCTGGAGGAACCTGCGCTGGTCATCGACACCGTGGACCGGGAAGGCATCTCGACGCGTAAGGAACTCAAGGACTTCAAGCTGTTTGACGACCGCGAGTCAACGTACGAGTTCCGGGTCCCCGAGAAGCTCGCGCAGATCACCTTCACCCTCAAGGGCCAGGTTCAGAACCTGAGCAAGAACGAGAAGGTGTCCCTCGAGACATCTGCCTCGTTCACGCTCAATGCCATCGACCAGACGGAGAAGACCGAGGACCTGCACCTGCGCCACGTCGACGGTCAGTATGTCCTGGAACTGCGCGGCAAGTCCGGCGAGGCCAAGCCGGATCGGCCCGTGTCGCTGGAGTTCAAGCACCGCGATTTCCGGCGACCGGTCAATGTTACGCTCCAGACCGATGGCGAGGGGCGTATTCGGCTCGGCGCACTGCCGGATATCGTGACGGTGCAGGGCGCTGGTCCGGAGGGCACGCGGAAGGACTGGGATCTCAACGAAACCAAGGCGCGCTGCGTGCCGGCTGTCGCCGTTCACGCTCTTGCCGGCACCCCCATCTCGGTTCCGTTCATGCAGCCGATGCCACAGGACAAGTCAGAAGCGTTCTCGTTCCTCGAGGTGCGCGGCCCGGACTCGGGGCGCGGCACCTTCGTCGCCGATTGCCGCGATCAGGTGTCGTTCCGTGATGGGTTCCTCGTCCTCGACGACCTGCACGCCGGCAACTACAACCTGCGCCTGAAAGACACCGGCGCAACAATCCCAGTGCGGATTACGCAGGGCCGCCAGGAAGGCAGTTACCTGCTCTCGCGCGACCGCTTCCTCGAGGTGCGGAATCCGCAACCCCTCCAGATCGGCGAGGTCGCCAAAGACGCTGGCGGCAAGACCCTTCGAATTCTTCTGAAGAACGTCACGGACACGGCGCGCGTCCACGTGACCGCGAGCCGGTTCCTGCCCGCCTATCCCATCTTTGACCGCATGCTGGACTCCCTACCTGCGCCTGCGCCAACGGTCTGTCAGTACCCGCGCCCGGTCTCAACCTACATGTCCGGCCGTAACATCGGCGACGAATACCGGTACGTACTGGAACGCAAGTACGCCGGCAAGTTCCCAGGCAACATGCTGCAGCGGCCAAGCCTGCTCATCAACCCGTGGAACATCCGCAAGACGGAGACCGGCACGCAGGAAGCGCAGGGCGGCCAGGCATGGGGTAAGGCACCGGGTACGCCGGCGCCATCCCGGGCCGCAGAGAGCCGAGGCGGAACCGCGAAATGCATGGAGTTTGGAGGGGACGGCGCCGGGGATACCCGCGCGTTCGCCAACCTCGACTTCCTGGCCACCCCGTCCGTGGTCCTGGCGAACCTGAAGCCGGACAAGGACGGTGTGGTGACTGTGGACCTCACCAAGTTCGGGCCGTGCCAGCAGGTGCACGTGCTCGCGGTCGACGCGCAGAACACGGTGTACCGCGAGTTCTCACTGCCCGCCGTGCCGGAGAAGCCGCTCGACCTGCGCATGCGCCCGACGCTCGACCCGCAGAAGCACTACACCGAGCAGAAGAACACCACTGCGGTACTTGCCGGCCGCGACTTCACGCTCAACGACATCACGACCGCGAAGATGGAAGTCTACGACTCGCTCGCCCGGGTCTATGGGCTGTTCGCGACCCTGAGCCACGACGCGAACCTGACCGAGTTCGGATTCATCCTCGACTGGCCGACCCTGCCCAAGGAGAAGCAGCAGGAGCTGTACTCGAAGTACGCCTGCCACGAACTCAGCTTCTTCCTGTTCAAGAAAGACCCGGAGTTCTTCAAGTCCGCAATCCTGCCGCACCTGAAGAACAAGAAGGACAAGACGTTCCTCGACCAGTGGCTCGTCAGCGCGGACCTGTCAGCGTACGTCAAGCCCTGGGCCTACCAGCGGCTGAACATTGTCGAGCGCATTCTCCTGGCACAGCGCCGGCGCGATGCCGGGCCTGCCACGACGCGCGAAGTCCGCGAACTCTGGGAACTCGTCCCGCCCGACATCGACTGGCTCAACCTCCTGTTCAAGACGGCCATCATGGGCAGCGCGCTGGAGGTGGGCGACGGGGGCGGCGGCGATTTCGCCGCTTCCGAACCCGGTGCTCCAGCCGAAGCTGCGGCGCCTGCCGCGACAGCACCCGCGCCGGCGCTGGCGGAAGCCCTGGAGAAGGGCGCGGCCAACGGCAAGCCCATGGCGCAGTTGCGCGCTGCCGCCAAGGCCATGCCCATGGCCGACCGCGCCGAGGCCGAGCAGGCCAAGCGCAAAGAGGCACGGGACGAGGACGCCGTCCTCGGACTTGCCGATGCCAGGGAAGCCAAGAAGGACGCATTCCGCCAGCGCGCCGACAAACAGGTCGACATGGAACGGCGCAAGGCGCAGCGGCAGTTGTACCGCAAGCTCGACAAGACGGAGGAATGGGTCGAGAACAACTACTACCGGCTCCCCATCGAGCAGCAACTCGCGGACCTGGTCGCGGTCAACGCGTTCTGGCGCGACTATGCGGCGTACAACGGCGACGGCCCGTTCCTCTCGACGAATGTCGCGGAGGCGAGCCGCAATTTCACCGAGATGATGTACGCCCTGGCCGTGCTGGATCTGCCGTTCAAGCCGGGCGAGCACAAGACGGACCGCGCCGAAGCCAAGCTCACGCTCAAGCCGGGCAGCCCGGTCATTGTCTACCACAAGGAAGTGCGCGAGGCGCAGCCGGACGCCAAGGCCCAGACGCTGCTGGTCAGCCAGAACTTCTTCGCGCTCGACGACCGCTACCGCCACGAAGGCAACGAGCAGTACGACAAGTTCGTGACCGAGGAGTTCCAGACACACCGCGTCTACGGCTGCCAGGTCGTGCTGACCAATCCGACCAGCGCGCGGCGCAAAGTCGAGGCGCTGCTGCAAATTCCGCAGGGCACGATCCCGGTCTCAAACGGCACTTACAGCAAGAGCGAGAACGTCGCGCTCGAGCCGTACTCGACGCAGACCCAGGAGTACTTCTTCTACTTCCCGGCGCCCGGCAAGTTCGGGCACCTGCCAGTGCACGTTGCCGAGAAGGACCAGCTCATCGCGTTCACGGCGCCGTTCACCTTCAATGTGGTCAACAAGCTGACGCAGATCGACAAGACCTGCTGGGCCTACATCTCGCAGTACGGCTCGGACCAGGACGTGCTCAACTTCCTGGACAAGAACAACATCGGCCGGCATGACCTCGACCTGATCGCGTTCCGGATGCGCGACAAGCCGTTCTTCCGCAAGGCGCTCGACCTGCTGCAGGCGCGGTTCGTCTACCAGAACACGCTCTGGTCATACGGACTCTACCACAACGACACGCCGGCGGCGCGCGAGTTTCTGCAGCACTCGCCGTACGCGGACCAGTGCGGGCTGTACATCGACACGCCGCTGCTGACCGTCGACCCGGTGGCGCGCTACACGTACCAGCACAGGGAGTACTGGCCACTCGTCACCCCGCGCGTGTACCAGCTCGGGCAGAAACGCCGGATCCTGAACACCGCGTTCTTCCAGCAGTACACGCAGTTCCTGACCTACCTCACCTATCGCCCGAAGCTCACGCCCGACGACCTGCTCACGGTCACCGACTACCTGCTGCTGCAGGACCGCGTCGACGAGGCGATGAAGTTCTTCGAGAAGGTTGACCCGAAGGGCTTGGCGACCGCCATTCAGTACGACTACGCCAAAACGTACCTCGCCTTCTACCGCGGCGAGGTGAAGGATGCTGCGGACCTCGCGCGCAAGTACCGTGACTGCCCGGTCGACCACTGGCGCAAGCGCTTCCAGGACCTGCTCGCGCAGGCCGACGAGATCCGCGGCGAGGGCGCACAGGTCGTCGACAAGGAAGACCGCAACCAGGTCCACACACAACTCGCGGCGACGGAGCCGAGCTTCGACTTCAAGGTCGAGGATCGCAAGATCGAGATCCAGTACCAGAACCTCGAGAACTGCGTCATCAACTACTACCTCATGGACGTCGAACTGCTCTTCTCGCGCAACCCGTTCGTGCAGGAGGTCTCCGGGCAGTTCTCCGTCATCCGCCCGAACGACACCGCGACCGTCGAACTGGCCAAGGACAAGCCGTCCAAGACGCTCGACCTGCCCGAGCGCTACCGCGACCGGAACGTGATGGTCGAGATCGTGGCCGCCGGGGTGCGCAAGACGCAGGCCTACTACCCGCATTCGCTCGGGATCCAGATCACGGAGAACTACGGCCAGTTACGGATTGCGCAGGAGAAGACGCAAAAGTCGCTCGCCAAGGTCTACATCAAGGTCTACGCGCGGATGAAGGACGGTCAGGTCAAGTTCTACAAGGACGGCTACACCGACCTGCGCGGCCGGTTCGACTACACCTCGCTGAACACGAATGAACTCGAAATGGTCGACCGCTTCTCGATCCTGATCCTGAGCGAGGAGAACGGCGCCGCCGTCCGCGAAGCCGCCCCGCCGAAGATGTGACGGGGTGAGGCCTACAGTGGCGCCCTATGGAGTGCGGGGGCAGAGGCCGCCGACAGCGGCCGGCGACCCCGCTTTGGCTCCCGGCGGAGCCGGGTTGGGCGTAGCCCGCGAACCTGCCGTCGTCGTGTCGCAACCCCTGCCCCCCCCGTACTCCATATCACCAGTCCGGGGCGACGTCATAGGCGTCGTAGACTTGGAGTCGGTCCGTCTTGAGACCGTAGATCGTCTTCACCTGTGCCGGTTGTGCCGTCTGTTCGAACCATCCTGCCGAACACCATGGATACCGGTTCGCGACGGGCACCAGGCCGTGTTTCACGGCATTATGGTGCACGTAATTCAGTCGGGCCAGGTACGACTTCTCGTAGGTGAGTCGCGTCTCGCGGAAGTTATGCCAGACCTGGCGCCCCGGCGTACCATCCAAGCGGTTAACCCACTTCGCCATTTTCTCGTGCAGCAAGCCCAGCATCTCGCGCAGGCTTTCGGCGTTTTCCTTATCGGCGGGAGAGTGAGCTACGAAGTGGTAGTGGTTCGAGAACACAGCCCACGCTTCAAGTTGCCAGCCAGCATCCCTCGCCACGGTGAGCAGTCCGCGGTGGAGCACGATGATCCGGTCCGCACCGCGGAAGTGGTGCTCCTTGCTGTACGTACCAGCGGACACAAAGTACGTGCCGCTGGCTGCCAACTTGTGCACCGGCGCGTGTGGCCATGGCGGCGGCCTATGGAGTGCGCCGGCAGAGGCCCGCGCCGCACCGCGGGCCGGCGACGGCGCTTTGGCTTCCGGCGGAGCCGGGGCGCGCGTGGCCTGCGTGTCTGGCGTCGTTGTGTCGGCGGTCATGGGTTCTCTCCGTGGGCGACGGGGCGCTCCGCGCCGAGCCAAAGCGGGGTCGCCGGCCGCTGTTGGCGGCCTCTGCCCCCGCACTCCACATAGCGGCGTGCCACCTCACCCCTTCCCGCGCGAGTAGTCCCGACACGCCTTGACGTACGCCTCGACGTTCTCCCACGGCACTTCCGGCTCGAGCAGGTGCGTCGGGCAGACCATGAGCCCGCCCTTCGCCCCAGCCGTGTCGAGATTGCGGAACACGACGTCGCGCACGTCTTTCGCGCTGCCGAACGGCATGGTTGTCTGCGTGCCGAGCGTGCCATTGAAACTCCACCGGTCGCCGTACTCGGCGTGCAGCTTGGCGAACTCCATACACTCCGGTTGTACCGGGTTCAGGATGTCCACACCCGCTTCCATGAGGTCGGCAATGTACGGCTCGACGTACCCGCAACTGTGGTAGTGAATCAGAATGTCCGGCTTGATGGCCTTGGCAGCCGCAATGACCTTGGCCAGGCGCGGCTTGAGCCACTCGCGGTACATGTCCAGGCTCATCATGATGCTTTTCTGCATGCCGATGTCGTCGCCGGTCATGATGATGTCCGCTCCCGCGCGGGCGAACGCGGCGGCGCGACGCGCACTGTCCTCGGTGACCCTGTCCAGCAGGTACACCGCCTTGGCATCGCCTTCCGTCATGTCCATCATGAGTGCCGTCATGTCACGAATGTACCAGGACGTCTCCCACAGCGTGCACCCCATGCCAGCCAGGACGGGCAGGCCTTTCGCCTGCGCATCTTTGACCACGGGCACCATGTGGCCAATGTCCTGCCAGTCCCATTCCGGCCAGGGATAGGCCTGCAATTGCTCGAGCGAATCGAACTGCGCCATGGGGTGATGCATACGCCGGAGGTGGTGCGTGCCCGCATGGCCACCTTCCATGGCAACCCCATAGTCGCTGAACGTGGTCGTCTCGTGAAGCGGTTCTGTGAAGAACTTGCGCCAGTCCGGATCCTGGCGCGGGATGCGCTTCGGCCCCGGGACATAGGCGCTGGCGAACCCCTCCGGGTAATCGAAGTACTCGCCGAACGAGACGCCCGGCGGCATCGCTGCCTTGCGCTTCGCCTCCATGTCCGGGCACAGGCTGAACGACACGGGGGCCCAGTCATAGCCTGTCCGCCGATACAGGGAAAGCATGTTCTCGCGCGGTGTCCTCATAGTGCAGTCCCTTTCACTGAGTCACTGAGTCTCCGCGCCCACGAGCCGGAACGTACTGCCATGCGGCAGGTGCTCGGCGTGGAGCCCCGGCAGGTTCGCATTAATGTACTCGGTCAGCGCCACCATGCCCGGTTCCTCCGACGTGCCGTGATTGACTCGGATCACCGGATGCCCGGCGTCCTCCGCCCGCTGAATCCCGGCCCAGTAGCAGGACCCGTCACGGTCCACCGTCGTCTCGCGGTTCACCCAGTCCGCGCGGCACAGAAAGTGCTCGACGATATCTGCGACTGTCATTCCCCCTACTCCTGTGATTGAACACCGCCTGCGTCCCGGTTGCCAGGCACGCCGACGTTCTGCGCGCCACGGCCCCGAATATAGGTCCTGACCAAACACGCCACAACTCATACGGCGGTAGCAGCAGGGCTGTTTCAAGATCTGGCACCGCGTCTCGGAAGGCCACGCCCCCGCGCACACCAAGTAGGGGCGGCCTGTCCTCAGGCCGCCCCCCCCCGGCGTGGGGACACGCCGGGGGTACTCACCGCACGCGACGGTCACGAATCTTGAAACAGCCCTGCGGTAGCAGTGTAATGCGTCAGTCGCGGGTGCAGTTGGGGGTGGCTGGCCAGAGTGGCGGGAGCAGCTCGCTCCCGCGGTTGTCGGAGCGAGCCGCTCCGACCACTTTAGGCGCCAGCCCCGGCCAACCTTCCACCTTAATCTCCACCCGCGACTGACGCAACACGATTTGCCCACACAGGTTGCTTTCCTTTGTCGCGTGGTGGCGATACGTTTCTGCGATGGCGGTGCGACCTTGACTCTCCAAGATTGCCCGACGGCGTTCGGTAGGGTTCGAGACGAGGTCCAGAGCCGAGCGGTAGTGCCAATCTTGGCACGGAAGAAAAATCACCAACCGGTAATCGTTGTCGCAATCGTGATCGCAATCGATTTTCGATCCCGCGTCCGCCACGTTGCAGGCCACCGACAAGCGATTGCGACGAGGATTGCGAAGGACGATTGGCGACAGGGAGGGCTGAGCATGCGGACTGTAGTGACCGGCATTCTTCTTCTCGCGGCAGGCATGGCGGCATGGGCTGCCGAAGAACCCAAGCTGACCCAGGGCGACTACGCGATCCGCCTGACGCCGGACGGCTTGGAGGCGACCTGGAAAGGCGTGCCGTTCCTCTGCGCGTCGCATTTCAGCATCGCCAAGCCGGAGTGGAAGGGCACGTACTACGCGGGCGACAACCTCCTCGGTCGCGCCTCGGCGAAGACCACCGTCACGGCCGACGCCATCTCGGTGGCCGACCTGGCCCCAGACATCGGCGGCCAGATCGTTCACGAATTCCGACTCGACGACAACGGCCTGACGGTCACCCTGACCCTGAGCATTGCCGGCGATATTGCACCCGGCCCGACGGAATACACCGGCGGTGTCTTGCCGGGCGAGACGTTCGCGGGCGGCCGTTACCGCACCCAGGGCGTTCTCGGCCAGGAAGACTGGCGCGCCCTGCCCCTGGAGAAACCCAAGGAGACCGGGCCGGGCACACTGCACATTTGCGGCAACCTGAACGGCCTCGATGTTTCCGGCCACGGTGTCACCGTGCATGCCGAGGCGATTGAGGGGCCGTCAATCCAGTTCTACGACATGCGGTCGCGCGGGTTCGCGGGCAAACAGAGCAACTACTGGCTGCTGTATTCGTTCCCGGCCGGGAAAGGCGAGACCCGAATTGCCACGCGTTTCACCGTTCAGGCGGACGCAGCCACGGCGCCCGTGGTCACTGCCGGCCCGGTCGTGCTCGCCGAAGGCGACGCGAAGGTCCCGGTGACGAGCATCGTTGTGGACCCGACGGCGCACCCGGTCGAAAAAGCCGCAGCCAAGGAACTTCAGGCGTACCTGGTGCGGTTGGGCGGCGCGGAAGTCCCGATCGTTGAAGCTGACGGGACCACCCCGGCAGCGCCGGGCACGCTGTTCGTCGGCCCCGGGAAGGCCGCTGGTGCCCTGTACCAGGCCGCCGAGTTCGAGCCGCTCGGCCCGGACGGGTTCATCCTCCGCGCCAAGGGCGGCATGCTCGTGGCTGCCGGCAAGAACCACCGCGGCACGGTGTATGCGGTCTACCGGCTGCTCGAGCGACTCGGCTGTCGCTTCTACGCTCGTGAACTCGAGGTCGTGCCGACTACGGCGGGAGTCACGATTTCGGCGCCACTCGACGTCGTGGACAGCGCCGGGTTCGAATGGCGCGCCATGCTGGGCACGATCCCAACCATGAAGTGCAGTCTGTCGCCGGGCGAATGGGAGGCGAGCGTCGCAGGTGTCGACGTGCCGAAGATGATGGCCTTCCCGAAGGGCGGGTTCTGGCACCACACCATGGGGTTCCTGCTCCCGGCCAAACCGCTCGCCGAAACCCACCCCGAGTACCTCGCCCTCGTCGGCAAAGACCGCAAAGTCGACGAACCCGCCGTGCAGCAGTACTGCCTGTCCAACCCGGAGTTGCTGCAGGCGATGACCGGCAAGGTCCTGGACTGGATCGCCAGCGACCCGGACAAGCTCTACTACCCCGTGCACTACGGCGACGTCGTGAAGTTCTGCGAGTGCGACAAATGCAAAGCCATGTACGAGGAGAAAGGCAGCGTCACGGACACAGTCATCTGGTTCGACAACCAAATCGCCAAGGTCGTAGGCGAGAAATACCCCGGCAAGTTCGTGACCATTCTCGCCTACCACAGCACGCGCACGCCGCCGAAGAACGTCAAGCCCGAGCCCAACCTGCTGATCATCTTCTGTGCCATCGTCGAGTGCCAGGCCCGCCCGTGGTCGCACCCGGTGAACATGAAGCTGAACGTGTGCAAGGACTTGGAGGAATGGATCCGCCTGCACCCGCTCGGCCCCAAGGGCATCATGACGTTCGACTACCCGACGACGTACCACTACGCCGGGTACACCTACCCTGCCCTGTACGCGTTCGTCGACAACATCCGTTACTACCACAAACTCGGGCTGCGCGGCGTCTACGTCTGCGGACTCGGCAGTTGGAAACACCTCGAACACGTCTATTCCTACGTGATCCCGCGCATCATGTGGCAGCCCGACCAGGACATGGGCGCGCTGATCGACGAGTTCTGCAATGCCTGGTACGGCAGCGCCGCCAAACCGATGCGCGACTATGTCGAACTGCTGCACCGCAGCGCCATGGAATCGCCGTGCGAAGGTGTTGCCGACTGCCACAAGGGCCCGGGGCAGAAGTTCTTCCGCGACCTGTACACGCCGGAGTTCGTGGCCAAGGCGTATGCGCTGTTCGCACAGGCCGAGGCACAGGCGACCGACCCGCTCGTGCGCAACCGCATCGCGAAAGACAAGTGGGGCTTCCTGGTCACGGACCTCTTCCTGAACGGCACGAAGTCCGGCGAGATCCTGCCGGCGTCAAACGCGGTCGGTTTCGAGAGCAAGCTCCCGACCCTGGAGGAGTACCGGAAGGTGTCCGAACTGCTGCGCATCAACCGCTTGTTCAACCGGCCGTGGCTGGTCAACTCGCACCAGTGGAACCGGTTCAGCCTGGGGTCGCTGGTCGGTTTCGAACCCGAGCGCGAGCCGTGGTGGACCTCGCCGCGCGTGCAGGAACTCATGGCCAGCCCGGATGCGGCATTCCGGAAGGCTCAGGATATGGACCGTGAGAAGCAACAGCGCTTCGTGACCCTCGAGAACGATGATCTGCAGGTGATCGTGGTGCCCACGCTCGGCGGCCGAATCTGGCGCCTGTACCACAAGGGCCTCAAGTCCGAACTGCTGCGGCGCGCGGCCCTGCCCATCGGCGGTCTCGAACGCGGCCTGCCCTCGACGCCCTACGTCGGCCTCAGCGGTTACGAGGAATACACCGCGAAGAAGTTTGGCTCTGCCGGCTGGGGCCAGGCGTTCCAGAGCCAGCTTGCGGCGGACGGCAACGCGATCACACTTACCGCCACGTTCCCAAACGGTTTGAAGTTGACCCGTGTCGTGGCGCTCGCACCCGACAAACCGGAACTGACCATCGATTCACGGCTCGAGAACGCCGGCGCGCAACCGGTGAAGGACGCCGTCCTGCGCGTGCATCCGGAGTTCCTCCCGCAGGCGGGCGACGAGAAGCCGGAACTTCAGACCAGGACGACCGACGGCAAGTGGAAGACCATTCCGTACGAGGCGGGTGACAACTTTCTGGTCGGTGACAAGCGTCCACAGGGTGCTTGGGCGCTGCGCTTCCCCAAGGCCGGACTGCGGATCGCCGACGAACTCGATTCGGCTCAGATCGACACCTGGTACTTCTACAATGGCAATACGTTCTTTAACCTTGAACTGTTCTCCCCCGCCCGAGACTTGGCGCCCGGCGAGAGCATTGGGCTGAAGCACCGGTATGTCGTCAGCCGCGGGGAATGAGCGGCGTGTCGACTAGACGGAAACGTCCCAACCTTCCGACACCCAGGGCTGTTTCAAGATCTGGCGCCGCGTCTCGGAAGGCCACGCCTCCGCGCACACCAAGTGGGGCGGCCTGTCCTCAGGCTGCCCCCCCCTCCGGCGTGGGGACACGCCGGGGGTACTCACCGCACGCGACGGTCACGAATCTTGAAACAGCCCTGTCCGACACCCCACGCGGCTTGCTTGGATACATCCTCGGAGGTATAATCAGCGGATGCGGCAAACCATCACATCGTCAGTCCGATCCTCAAGGTGACTCCGATGAAATACCTCTCTCTGGCCAAAGGCCTCAAGACCGGCATCAAGGTGATCGACGATCAGCACGGAATGTTCTTCCGGCAGATCAACTCGTTCTCGCGCCACAGCGCGAACGAGGGCGTGTCCCGGGAGCGGGCCGTCCGGCTTTTCACCTTCCTGCAGCAGTACTCGGTCGAGCATTTCGGGCTGGAGCAAGCCCTGATGGAGGAGTACCGCTATCCCGGTCTCGCCGAACACCAGGCCGAGCACCGCAAGTTGCGCGCCTATGTCGACCAGACCCTGGCGAAACTGCCGACCCGGGACCTGACCGCCGATTTCAACCTGCAAGTCAACTACTTCCTGGTCGACTGGTTCACGGTTCACATCCGGCAGGTTGACCGGAAGATGACCGATTTCCTGCGCGAGATCGCGGCGAAGCAGCCCGACCACCGACTGCTCAACCTCATCAAAGGCCTGCTCCCGAACGCCAAGTAGCATTCCCACAACAGCGGCTCCCGGGCGGCGTACCGCCCGGTCATACGGAGCTGTTACTGAGCCGCCTTCGCCTGAGTCCCGGCTTCAGCCGGAAGCCTGCCACGCGCTTCAGCCCGTGGCGTACCGCGTTGCCAACCGCAGACGTGCCGACGCGCCGGGAGGGGGGCTGCCACCACGCCCACCCGCCCCGTCAGTAACATGGGAGTCGCGGGTGGAGATAAAGTCGAAGTCTGACCTGGGCTGACGCCTAAAGTGGTCGGAGCGGCTCGCTCCGACACCCGCGGGAGCGAACCGCTCCCGCCACGTTGCCAGAACGCTCCGACACAAGCGAGTAACGTCCGCACATGACCGGGCGGTCTGCCGCCCGGGGGGGGCGCTGACGCAGCACCCCCGAGGCTTTCTTGACGATTGACTGCCGAAACGCGATGCGATACTCTGTGTTCAAGAAGACAGGTTTGGTACTAACGAGACATCGAGCAAGTTCACGAGGTCACGGTACGGTCAAGGCCGTCCCGTAGTTCCGCCCTTGTCGTGTTCCGCACGGCCCCGCAGGCACACAGTACCAGCGCCGTCCCGAGTCCGGGAATCGCGAGTCTCTTTCGCGCTGTCATAGCCCTGTTGCTTTTCGAGTTTCCGCATCACTTTGTACGCTTGCTTCTCAGACCGCGCCTCGCTCAACCCCCACCCCTCAACGTCCTGAATCGCATGCTGGATCTCATGCACCAGCAGCAACCGCGCCATTGCAGTTGTCGGGGCGGTAATGACGATGCGAGGGTCACCCGCCCGCATGCTTTCGTTGATATCCACGTCCAGGCGAGCATAGGACCCGGTCGCCGTCGCATGACTCGCCCGTACATCGAACACCACCCGCACGCGCGCCAGTTGCGGATACACCTCGAACAACGCCGGATGGTTGATGACTTCCGACAACTGACAGGCCAAGCGGCAGGGCACGCACCTGCATCTCGGCATCGGGTATTTCCGCCTGCGCGCGATGGCCAACAATCAGCGCTTCAGTCTGCTGGGGAAACGCGAACAGGCTGGCCCAAAGGATTCCGAGTATGATGTAGAGTGCAAATGTCATCTTGTGTTACCTTCCCATAGTTTCTTGTCCATCGACTCCGGGCGGCACTCCATCCAACCGACCCGCCCTCAGCGGTTCCGCCCCGTCGCTAGACCTCTCCGGCTGGAACAGCCGCACACATTAGATCCTTTTAGCATTTGTCGTGCCAAGAAGATGCTGTCACAGGTCTTGGTCCGGAAACCGGTTGACTCTCGGGGCCTGGACGACACGAGTCACGGCATGGGTTTCAAGCCACCCTTCGACCGCGCAACGCCAGGCCCTGCGAGCGTGATCCCTGTTGCGGTTATCCTCCTTTTCCAGCCAGTCGGGGCCGCACACCCTACGTCAGAGTCGCCATGCCCGAGGATCTGTGGCCTTGGGGACGGATAGTAGGGTTTCACCCCATAACAAACGCCCCAGCCACAGTCTACAGTAATTTCAGTTGCAACCCCTATCCACACAGCCACCCGACAAGGGGACAATTCCGGGACCGGTCACCGGACGAATCCTGTGCCAACGTCTACGCGGCATGGCAACCGCTGATCGCACGAATGGGCATGGACAAGGCCACTAGTGCTTGGCCGCCAGAAATTCCCCCGCACTTCCTTTGCCTGTGCAGGCAACGACCCCACCGGCCTCGTGCCGGTGGTGAAGGGGGTTCGTTGGCTGGACCGTATGTCGCCCACCTCTCCAGTCTTTCCTGCTTCTACAGGCGGATCGCGCCGTGGCGCGATCCGCCTGTAGAAGCAGCGCGGGGGTGGACGGCGCGGGTAGCCGCTGAACC
>Ga0156531_1161_pt1 | contig 39501 bp, 43 predicted proteins | sample RifOxyB3_FD_111926 | JGI IMG/M metagenome (GOLD analysis project Ga0156531, IMG submission 111926) | Lentisphaerae bacterium RIFOXYB12_FULL_65_16 | reverse complement strand
GCCACTCTGGAAGGTCTGCTGCCGCACTAGATCGACACGCCCTTCAGCCGGAAACCCGCCACGCAGGTGCCGACGTGCCTGGGAGCGCGTTGCCAGACGCGTTCGCAGAAAGCCGCCCAGGTTTCGGACCTGGCGCCATGAGCCGGACCTCGTCCGCATTCACCCTGATCGAGCTGCTCGTGGTGGTGGCGATCATCGGAATTCTCGCCAGCATGCTGCTGCCGAGTCTGGCCCAGGCGCGGGAGAAAGCGCGGCAGGCCACGTGCATCTCGAACCTGAAACAGTTCCAGGTCGGGTTCACCCTGTACGTGGACGACAACAACGAGTACCTGCCCAAGGCCTGCAACGTCAACGACGTCGGGGCCAGTGGCCGGTACTACACGATCATGGGCGAGTACATGGGCTCGTGCTTTCCCGGCCCGGCGGACGCCGCGCACTACCCGGTCAAGAGCGACACCGTCTGGAGTTGTCCGACCTCCTGGCAGTGGCCGATGAACGACAACATCAACGGCGGCTTCTGTTTCCAGTGGGGCATGTACCTGTGCGGGTACATCTACAACCGGCACCTGACGAACTACGACGCGACACAGGGTTACCTGGGCGCACGCGTGAAGGTGGTCAAGACACCCGCCAAGACGCCGTTGCTGGTCGACGGGAACACGCACACCACCGACATGTGGGCGGTCAATCCGAACCCGTACATCACGCCGGGGGACACGCTCTGCGACATTGCGTACCGACACCAGGCCGGCCGCGCCGATGTCCTGTTCGTCGACGGGCACGTGGACAGCCGCTACCCGCTGGAGCGCTGGTACCGCGGCTGGTGAGGAGCAAGCGCCGCGAAGGGATGAAGGCTGTGCTAGCCACGCCGAAGTAGGGCAAGGCTCCCGTCTTGCCGAATCCGGTCCAGCGCTTTGAGGTGACGAGGTGCGGTGGGTGGAACGCACGGGTGAGCAAGGCTGGAGCCATGCTCTACGGTCCGGGAGCTGGCGCGCCGCGGCGCGCCGGGGTCCCGAGCAGGGACTCTATCTTCTTCCAAACGTCGTCCCTGCCCTCTCGCGACAGGACGGAGAAGAAGGTCAGGTCGTCCTGAGTGACCTCGAGAGTCTTGGCGAGGACGGCCGCCAGCCGCGCCCGGGCGCCCCTGGACACCTTGTCGCACTTGGTCACGACGAGCAGCGGCGTGATGCCGTAGGACCGTAACCAGGCAAGCATCTGTCCGTCTTCCGGCGCGGGCGTGCGACGGACGTCCAGGATCAGGACCACGCCACGGAGGTTCTCGCGCGTGGCGAGGAAGGTTTCGATCATCGGCCCCCACTTCTTCTTCACGGCAAGGGGTACTTTGGCAAAGCCATACCCCGGCAGATCGACGAAACGGAAGCGGTCGTTAATGAGGAAGAAATTGAGCAGTTGGGTGCGGCCCGGCGTGCAACTGGTCCGCGCCAGGTTCTTCCGGTTGACCAGAGCGTTGAGCAGCGAGGACTTCCCGACGTTGGAGCGGCCGGCAAAGGCGATCTCCGGGAGGTCCCCCACGGGGTAGTGGGCGGGGTCCGATGCGCTCTTCGCAAACTCTGCGCTGTGGATAATCAATGGTCACTGTCCTTCCGGGTACCGTCGGGCTGAACCTGCCGGGCACTATAACCGAAGTCGCGACGAGACGCAAGGCGCGCAAAGAACGGGAGGTAACCGGCCAGTGGATGGTGGGCGGCTCGGGAGCCCCTCGCCCTCCAGCCCCGGCCCTGAGAGCGAAACGATGGAGGGCGAGCGGCCTCGCGAGCCGTCTGGATTGACATCCTCTACCTTCCACTGGCCGGTTACAACGGGAGGGCCGGCGGCGATGGGGAAGTAGGGCAAGGCTCCCGTCTTGCCGAATCCGGGTTCCGCCGGCGTGTCGCGGTTCTCTCACGAGGCAAAGCGAGTGAGCAAGGCTGGAGCCATGCTCTACTTCATTCGGGCTCCGGCGACGTAGGGCATGGCTCCAGCCTTGCCGGAATCGGCTATTGCGGATTGGGCGGCGGGCGGCTTCTGGCTGGGGCGTCGGGTTCGATCAGGCAGACCTTGGGAAAGTAGGTGCGATATCGTCCCGGGTCTCGCGTCAGGAGTGACATGCCTTCCACCGCCGCATGCGCGCCGATGTAGAAGTCCGGCAACGGCGACCGTCGCGCGCCGCCCCGGCGACGGTACAGGAGGAAACAGCGGCCAGCGAGGAAGGCTGCGGACCAGGGCAGGGCCAGACGCCGGAACTCCACGGCGGGCAGTGCCTCGTCGAGTTCTTCGATCCGCGAAAAGTGAACCGAGACCTCGGCGTAGATCACGGGGTTGATGGCCAGGACGCACGTCTCGGCCAAGTCCTGGAGTTGCTGCGAAGACCAGCCGAACCACGCGGGGTCGCGTGTGAAGACGTCCAGGAGCACGTTGCTGTCGACCAGGACGATCATGACTCGCCTCGTGTGAGTTGCATGATCTGGTCCGTTGTCAGCGTGCCGTCGCCGCGGCCGGCCATGCGTCGGATGAGGCGCTGCCCGCGACGCCCCGCGCGCGTCGTCTTCACCAGTCGAAGCCCTCCGCGCCCCGGTTTGAACTCGACTTCGGTGTGGGCCAGGAATCCGTATTGCTCGCGGAGTTCCTGCGGGATCGTCACTTGGCCCTTGGTGGTGATTTTCATCGGTGAACTCCATGTTTCTCATTCTTACTCGCCACGGTAATACTATACTCCCACCCGCCGCATCCGGCAACACCACGGAATCCCGTGCTGCGTCAGTCGCGGGTGGAAATAGGGTCGAAGGTTGACCGGGGCTGGCGCCTAAAGTGGTCGGAGCGGCTCGCTCCGACACCCGCGGGACCGAGCCGGTCCCGCCACTTTGGCCAGCCATCCCCAAACCCTGCACCCGCGACTGACGCAGCACCGGAATCCCCCGGTTGCCCCTTGTATTTGCCTGCAGTCCTCGCTACTTTTGAGCGGATAAGAACCTCGTGGTGCCTTGGCCAGTGCAAGAGAACCTCTTGGCACCCGTGAAGGCAGATTACCATGGGTAAAGTCCGACGTGACGGCTATATCATCACCTGGTGGAAAGGCGATCATACCCCGCGCCACGTTCACGTGAAGACCGCCGGGGGCGAGAAACTGGGCCGGCTCGACATTACCGCCATGCGCGGCCTGGAAGGTTGGATGCCCGACCGGAAACTCGTCACGCTCATCGAGCAATTAAGAGACGAAGGCCGTCTATGAAGACCGTGAGCCGCTTGAAGAAACCGTTTGGTACCGCCAAGATGGTGGACATCATCCATGTGCGCTATCTGGAGTGGGAAGACGCGTTTGATGTCGAGTTCGAGGACGGGCTGAGCTTCCTGGAGCCTCACGCCACCATCAAGAAGGCCAACCGTATTTCCGCCAAAGCGATTCCGGTTAACGTGAGCCTGGACGACACAGGCATGGGCTTCGAGGTGCGTTACGACACTGGCGAAGCAGCCGACGTGTCGTGGGCCTTCATCCGCGAGTTGCCGCCCGGTTCTTGATGTCGAGGTGGACAGCACCCTCGCCCCTACGAATCCAAGCCCCAACCGCGACAGAAATCAACGCCGGTCGCCGCCTGGGCGGTGCAATGGTATCTCGCGTCATCCGGCGCACCGCTCTTGATACTCCCGGGCTTCGCGTCTATGTTCCGTATGGACAAGAAGTCGGACCAAGGCACGCGAAGCACTCGATGTCGAAGCACCCGTGCGTTCCCATGTGGTTTTGCGATGAGATTTGAGATCGTCGGTAACATTCACCACGTCGAGACGATTGCCTCCGGCAGCGGTATCCGCATTCTGCGTTACTTGCGCAAGCAGTATGGCTATGGACGCTGGCGCAAGCTGAAGGGCATCGCCGAGGTGCGCTTCTCCAATGGCGTGATGCGCACTGTAGAGATGCATTGGTACGAAGCACACGGTATCGGTAAGCGCGACGTGAAGATCAAACGGTATCTGGATGCACCATGAGAACAGCCAAACACCAATTCGCCCTCTGCCTGCGGAACACGGACTACGAAGCCTCGCTGATTCGCGGCAAAGTGTATCCGGTCCTCCCGGATTCGAGGGCCGCCAACGATGCGTTGATTCGCGTGATTGACGAGGACGGCGAGGATTACCTCTTTCCCGAAGACCTGTTCGTTCTGGTCGATTTGCCACGTCCGGTGGAGAAGCAGCTCTTGGCCATTGCCAGCGTTGCCTGAGCGCGAGACATCTCGGCGGATTGGAGTTCCGATCTCGCACCCCGGCCAGGCATAACTATCAAGCGAATGGACGAGTTGGCGCCTGTCAGGCGGTTGGTGACCTCGCTAGACCTCGCTGCAAAAGCCCAAGAGCCGGGTACAACGCGGCCACTACAGCAATGAACGCAAACTCAGGATCGGCTGTAGCGTCGGCCTTGTAGGCCGATCCCCGACCCTTTGGCAACGGGGTCTCGCTAGGCACGCCAATGACGCTGGACGAACTCAAACCAATCGTGATTCCCTTCTGCGAGCAGTTCGCGGTCAGGAGGTTGGACGTGTTCGGGTCCGTGGCCCGGGCGGAAGCGACCTCGACCCGCGACGTGGACCTGGTCGTCGAGTTCAAAGACCCGGGCCGCGGACTGTCGAGGCGGTTTTTCGGGTTCCTGCACTCGCTGGAGGACAACCTGGGTTGTCGCGTAGACCTGCTGACGCTCGATGGCCTGCGCAACCCGTACTTCCGTTGCCGAGTCCTCGCGGAAAGGATTCTCATCAATGAAGGATGAGGTCCTTAAACATCTCCATGACATCCGGGAAGCCGCAGCGGCGATCCAAGTGCTTCGCGACTGGCAAGACATGTCGGCATGACCGTCGCCGATGGCAGCGCGTTCATTGAGAGAGCCCCCCCACGGCTACGCAAGCAGGCTTGGGATTGCAACCACTTACCGGCTTTGGGCAGGAAGACCAAGAAGCGCTCTTCCTCGCTGCCCCTATGTGAGCAGGTCGAGTCTCCCTACCCGAACCAGTTCTTCGAATCTGGTTCCTGCATGGCTGTTTGACCGCCACCGCTTGCGGGCTATCTTTTTCGGTTGACGGACCTGTACCGGGATCGGCCAACCTGACCCTGACCTGTCACGAATTGTGTGTTCCCTACAGCGTCATCGAGCCGCCACCCCGCGGCTTTCAGGGTGGATCGGCGCTCGCTGTTCGGCTGGCACTTTGAGGCCCTGCGGCGAGCCTTTGCGAATGTCAAGCCGGAACTGGCGCAAGCGCTGGCAGGTAAATGATTGCCTGATCCCCACGGCATAAGCACAGATGCGGTCGCCGCAAGCCCTTGCGAGTGACTGCTAATGTTATCTACGGGGTACGCCTTCCTGGAAGTACTGACTCATCAGGAGGTCCGTTCCCTTCTCTCCCTTGCGACTCGCACTAGAAGGTTCGGCAACGCAATGGGATGGACTCCCGGAGTCATCGGCGCTATGATCCTTGGTGCCACGATGGCGGCAGGTCTGCATAATGGGCGGGGCGGAGCGTCTCCGGGAACCGACCGCCGTCACGGATTTCGGCAGGCGACGGTGGCTGAAGCGGGCGGCGGTCGATATAGTTGACCCCAGTGCGAATGACGTCATTGGGATTCCGAGGATCTGTCGTGCCATACAGGCAGGAAGGGAACGGAAGCATGGTCTGTCAAAACGTCCGAACCAGCATGTCTCTGATCCATCGTCCGGTGTTTCTTATGTTGGGAGCGCTGGTGTGTATGATGGGGGTCGGGCGGGCCGGATGGGCCGGCGAGGTGTACACGAAGTTCAACATCCACGTTCAGGACAAGGTCGACAAGGCAGGCAATCATCAATACAACGCCAGTTGTGCCAACTGGACAGACCCCGGTGCCGGCCACATCTTCATCCCGGTCAACACCGCCATCGAGATTGTGAAGGCTGATCCCAAAGAGATCACGTTCAAGGTCAAGAGCGACGACAGGCTCGTCCATCTCGGGTACAATATCAAGTGGATGATGGGCATGGACGTGAACAAGTACGTCGAGTTGATCACGTCGACAACGCCGGTTTCTCTGGATGCCCTCTCGGAAGCCGACCGCAAGGGAATCAAAGATGGGATTGCTTCGGTCGGTATGACCAAGGCGGGGGTCATGGCGGCGCTGGGCTATCCTGCCGCGCACCGTACCCCTTCGCCGGAAACTGCAACCGTCTGGGTCTATTGGACCAACCGGTTCAAGTCCATTGCCGTGGAGTTCGATGATCAAGGGCAGGTCAAGACTATCACGCGGTGATTCAGTGCGCATCCATGGGGAGAACACATGATTGCCCTCGTTACTGGTGGCAATAGAGGGATTGGCGCGGCAGTTGTTCTGGCTTTGGCACGAGATGGCTACGATATCTGGCTCAACTACCGTAGTAATCACGAGGCCGCCGGAATCGTGGCTGCGGCTGTCGAGAAGTTGGGCCGGAAGTGCCGTCTTCTGCCGTTTGACGTAACGGATGCCGCGGCGGTTGTCGCCACTCTGGACCCGCTGCTGGAGACCGAGACGCCGGATGTCTTGGTCAACAACGCCGGGTACAACCGGGATACACTCATGGTGTGGATGACGCAGGAGGAGTGGGACGGTGTGCTGGCTGTGCACCTAGGTGGTTTCTTCCTGGTGACCAAAGCGGTGCTCCGCAACATGCTGAGCCGTCGTGCCGGCCGGATTATCAACATTGCCTCTACCTCGGGGCAGAGCGGGATGCCGGGGCAAGTCAACTACTCGGCCGCGAAGGCGGGGTTGATCGGGGCCACTCGCTCGCTGGCCTTGGAAGTGGCGAAACGGCATGTCCTGGTGAATGCGGTCTCCCCCGGGTTCATCGCTACAGATATGCTCAAGAATGTGCCTATGGAACGGATACTGCCCATGATCCCGCTGGGGCGGACAGGGACGCCCGAGGAAGTGGCTGCTGCGGTCTGTTTCCTCTGTTCGCCCGGGGCATCGTATATCACGGGACAGGTGATCGCCGTCAACGGCGGCGCCTATATGGGCTGATACCGGCCCATGGGCGACAGTTCGGATACCACAACACAACCCACGGCTATCCCCGAGTAACATGCACAGAGTTGCCATTACCGGACTTGGAATCGTTTCCTGCCTCGGGTGTGACGTGAAGACCGTGGCCACGGCCCTGCGTCAGGGCAAGTCCGGCATTGCGGTGGATGAGGCGCGGCGTCAGCGCGGTTTCCGCAGTCCCTTGACGGGCGTTATCCGCGACTTTGACCCCAATGTGGTGCTGCCGAAGAAACAGCGCAAGACCATGCCGGATTTTGCTGTGCAGGCGTACGCGGCCGTGCGCGATGCGGTGGCGATGTCTGGCCTGCATGAGAATGAGATCCAAAGCGACGTAACCGGCCTGGTTTTCGGGTGCGACTCCAGTTGCCTGGCCGCGGTCGAACAGGTCGATTTGGTGCGAACTCACGGCGACACGGCGGGGATCGGGAGCGGGCATGTGTTCCGCTCCATGACCTCGTCCATCACCATGAACCTCGTGACCATTTTGAAAACCCGTGGCGCGGCGTGGACCATCAGCGCGGCATGCGCCAGCGGCGGGCATGCCGTGAGCCAAGCTGCGGACTTGATTGCCCTGGGGCGCCAAGACCGCGTGATCTGCGGTGGCGCTCAGGAAATCAATTGGGAGTCCATGGCGAGTTTTGACGCGTTGGGCGCCTTTTCCTGCCGAATCCACGAGCCATGGGCCGCCTGTCGTCCCTTCGACGCACAACGTGACGGACTGGTCCCCAGCGGCGGCGCCGCGGCCATGGTGTTGGAGCGGCTGGAACTGGCGCAACAGCGGGGGGCCATCATCCTGGGCGAGGTCATCGCGTCCGGGTTCTCCTCGGACGGGGGACATATATCGACCCCCAGTGCCGACGGCATGCAGCGCGCCATGGGCATGGCGCTGAGGAATGCCGCGCTGCGGCCACGGGAGATCGACTACATCTGCGCGCATGCGACGTCAACTCCCGCCGGCGATGCGGTTGAGGCTGAGAGCATCGCCACCGTGTTTGGTCCCAGCACACCGCCGGTGTCATCCCTGAAGTCCATGACCGGACACGAGCTCTGGATGTCCGGCGCATCCCAGGTGGTGTATTGCGCGATCATGGCCCGCAACGGCTTCATCGCGCCCAACGTCAACTTCGAAAGCCCCGACGCGAGTTCGGCCAAGCTCAATATTGTGTCCACGGCAATCGATCATCCGCCACGGACCGTGCTGTGTAACTCCGCCGGGTTCGGCGGGACCAATTCCTGCCTGATCCTGAGGTTTCCTGGATGAGCTACGACTATGCGGTGATCGGCGCCGGCGCCGCTGGGATGTCCGCCGCCATTATCCTGGCCAGGACCGGGGCCAAAGTCGTCCTGCTGGAAAAAGCCCCGCAACTCGCTCCGTTACTTCGAGGTTTCACCCGCCACGGAGTCCATTTCGACACCGGGCTTCATTGCCTCGGTGGTCTTGCCGACGGCGACGTTCTGGATGTGTTCCTGCGTTACCTCGGTATGGCCGACAAGGTTGAGAAGATACCGTTCCGACCGGAAGGTTTTGACCGCTTTCGCTGCCTGGAGCCGGCGTGGGAATTCGACTTCCCCTATGGCTGGGACCGGATTGCCGACGCGCTGTCCGCGGCGTTTCCGGCTGAAGAGCCCGCGGTCCGTGAGTACTTGCGGACGATTCGGGACCACTACGAATCCCTGCCTTACATCAACATGCAGGCAGAGTTCGACCCCATGCAATTGCTCCCGGATGCTCTGGGGCTGACGCTGGGCGGATTTCTGGACCGGTTGACCGACAATCCCAGACTGAAAACCATCCTGTCCTTCCATTGGCTTCTCCACGGGGTTGCCCCGGATGAAGCGCCGCTGGCCTCTCACGCGCGGGTCGCGGCCTCATACTACGGGGCAGTGCACGGGCTGCGCGGTGGCGGCCGGAGTCTGGTTGACGCCTTTACCACCCAACTGAAGGCCTATGGCGTGGACGTATTCTGCGGTTCGGGGGCAGCCCGTATCGACTTCTCGGCGGCCGGATCCGTCAGCGGAGTCCGCACCGAGAGCGGAGACGGACTGGGCTGCCATGCCTGTATTGCGACCCTGCATCCACGACACCTTGTCGACATGGTTCCTGAGTCGCTGTTCCGGTCGGCGTACCGGACCCGATTGAAGACTCACGAAGATACCTGTTCCGCGTTCGTCCTGTATGCTGCCTGTGACGGCATCCCCGAGGCGCTTCAAGGGCGCAATCTCATACTGGCACCGGATTCCCGATCTGTTTGTTCTCCGGACAGCGCGTTTACGCGGGATCCGCCGATCTACGTAGCCGGCACCGCTCCTGACCGGGCCAGGCAGGTGTCACCCGGCGGGTTTACAGCCATCTGTCCGGCGTCACCCACGGCGACCTCCCGGTGGGCGGACACCGGCACCGGCAAACGCCCGCCGGACTATACGGCGTTCAAGGAACAGGTAACGATGGACATCTGCCGGCGTCTCGATGCGACCTGTCCCGAGATCATGGCGACGGTTACCGATATGGAGTTGGCCACACCGTTGACGATCCGGGACTACGTCCACACGCCTGCGGGGAGTCTCTACGGCATCAAGCACCGGATGGGTGACCACGTGCTGGCCCCCCAAACTCGAGCTCGTGGGTTGTTCCTGGCCGGTCAGTCCATCGTCGCCCCGGGGGTTTTCGGGGCAATGCTGTCAAGTGTGGTGACGTGCGGTACGATTCTCGGACACGAGCGTCTCCGAAAGGAATTGCAGGCATGACATTGAGACGGGTCGTGGTGACAGGGCTGGGCGTTGTCTCGCCGATTGGCCGGGGAATGCCAGCGTTGATGGACGGCCTGGTTGCGGGCAAGAGCGGAGTCGTGAATGCCCCCGCTCTGTCCGTAATCAAGGACATTCGCAGTCGGGTTGCGGCATTGGCTCCAGACTTGGACGGGCGCGAGATCCCGCGGCATTTCCGGCGTTCCATGTCGAAGATGTCCATCTATGCAACGCTGGCCTGTCAGGAGGCGCTGTTACAGGCCGGCCTGACTGCGGAACACTGCGCGGGAGGCCGGCTCGGGGTGGTGATCGGCTCGACCATCCAGAGCACGGATGCGATCGAAGGATTCTTCCGCGACTATCTGACCACGCACGCCATTGAGCAAATGCGCTCGACCCTGTTCTTCCAGATCATGAATCACTCCTGCGCAGCGAATGTGGCACAGACGCTGGGGATCACAGGCCGGACCGTGGCCCCGGCCGCCGCATGCGCCACCGGCGGCCAGACCGTGGGGTTCGGCTATGAGTGGATCGCCTCGGGCAAGCAGGACATGATGCTTTGCGGCGGGGCCGACGAGTTCCATCCTTTGGCCACGGCGGTGTTCGACGTGGTCAATGCCGCCTCGACCCGTTACAACGACCGGCCAACCATGACGCCCCGGCCGTTCGACCGGCAACGGGATGGCGTGGTCTGCGGCGAGGGCGGCGGGATTGTGGTGCTGGAGGCGCTCGACTCAGCCCGGGCCCGCGGTGTCCCGGTGCTGGCCGAGCTCCTGGGTTTTGCGACGGTGTCGACGCCTGACAGCATCAGCAATCCGAGCGCCGGGTCGATGGAGGAGTGTATGCGCCTGGCGCTGGAAGAGGCGAAACTGCGCCCGGAGCAGGTAGATTATGTCAACGCCCATGCGACGGCTACGGAACTGGGTGACATCGCTGAGAGCGCCGCCATTCACCGCGTGTTTGGCCATAGCGTTCCTGTCAGCAGCTTGAAAGGCCATCTGGGGCACACCATGGCGGCGAGTGGCGCCATTGAACTGGCCGCCACTATCGCGATGCTGAACGGCGGTCGCCTGATTCCGACCCTGAACCTGGACGAGGTGGAGCCTCAATGTGCACCGCTACGGCTCCCACGGCAGGTTGAGTCGGTCTCCCTGCGAACGGCCGTGAAGAACTGTTTTGCCTTCGGCGGCATCAACTCAACACTGGTGATAAGGAGAGATACGCGTGACTGACCGGGAGATTATCGAGACCATCAATAAGGCAATGCAGGACGAGTTTGAGTTGAGCCCGGGCGCCATGCGTCCAGAAGCGCAGTTGACTACGGATCTGGGCCTGGACAGTCTGGATTTTGTCGACATGGTGATCGTCCTCCAGAACGCCTTCCACATGAAGATCCGCGACGAGAAAGCCATACGGGAGATCCGGACACTCGGGGATATCCACCAGTTCGTCCTCAACAAGCATCGGGAGCTTGCCGCCAAGAGTGATCAGACCACCACAGACAACCGTGGCCCCACGACCTGATACCGGAAACCACCGGCGCCGTCACCGGGCGGCCGCCTTGCTGATGAACCTGACGGTCTACCCGTTGCTGGCGCTGCTGACGTTGCTGGGCATCGTTCTATTCCCGCTGGGATTCCTGCTCTGGCGGCTCCTGACCGCGTGGTCCGCAAGACGCATCACGCGCCATTTTGTCTGGTTGTATGGTCAAGGCTGGCGCTGGATCGTCTCACCGTTTGTCCACTTTCGTCTGGAGGGTCTGGAGAAGGCAAGTCTCCGGCAGCCCTGCATCATGGTCGTCAATCACCTCTCCTACTTTGACACCTATTGTATGGCCGCTCTGCCCTTTCATAACGCCGCTTTCGCGGTGCGTTCCTGGCCGTTCAAGATGATCTGGTACAGCGCTTTCATGCATCTGGCACGATACCTGAACGTGGAGGGAACGGACTGGTCCGTGGTCGCCGAGCAGGCCAGCCGCGAGCTGGCGGATGGCGGATGCCTGGTGTTTTTTCCGGAAGGGCACCGGAGTCGGGACGGGAAGATGCGCCGGTTTCACTCGGGAGCCTTCAAATTGGCTATTGACACCGGTGTCCCCTTGGTCCCGCTTTGCGTGGCCGGAACCGATGTGCTCCTGCCGCCCGGTAGTTTCCGGCTGCACCCGGCACGCGTCCATCTTCGGGCACTGCCTGCGATTGACCCGCGTCAGTTTCCCGAGATGCTCGGCCACCTTCACATGCGCAAGACCGTCCGGGAGATGATGGCCCGCAATGTTGCAGAAATGACAGCCGCCAATGTCTGACCCTGAGAATCTCTGTGGATGCACGAGCCCGCCGGGCCGGATGCCGGACCTGGAATTCCAGTCGGAGGACGTCCTTGCGGCACTGCAGGACACGCTCCTGCGTGAGCATGTGCGCTATGCCGCCGAACACTCCCCCTTCTACCGGCGGCTCTTCGCCAGCACCGGCCTCCGACCGGACGCCATTCACTCGGTGAACGATTTGGGTGCGCTCCCGTTCACGACCAAGTCCGACTTGGAGACGAACAATCCCGATTTCCTCTGCACCGATGCTGGTGACATCATCGACATCTGCCTCTCGTCGGGCACCACCGGGAAACCGGTCGCCTTGATGCAGACTCGTTCGGATCTGGACCGTTTGGCGGTCAACGAGGACGTGTCGTTCCGGACCGCGGGAATAACCGCGCGCGACCGCGTCCTGATCGCCACTGCCCTCGACCGGTGTTTCATGGCAGGGTTGGCCTATTTTCTTGGTCTGACCCGGATCGGCGCCACGGCCATCCGGGTCGGTTCCGGGAGCGCTTTCCTGCTGCTGGAGATGCTCCGGCAGCAACAGGCCACCGCTATGGTGGGCGTGCCGACCCTCATGCTTGCCGCCGCGGAGCGTTTGGTGAAGGACGGGGGCGACCCTGCCAGTCTCGGGGTGCGACGACTGATCTGCATCGGTGAGCCCATCCGGAACCAGGACCTGTCCCTGTCCGTCCTGGGTGAACGTCTCCGCGAACTGTGGGGTGCTCAGGTTTTCGGCACCTATGCCAGCACGGAGATGGCGACGGCGTTCTGTGAATGTGAACACGGGTTGGGCGGTCATCAGCACCCCGACCTGATCGCGGTGGAAATCGTCGATGAACAGGGACGCGTCCTGCCGCCCGGCGAGGTCGGCGAGGTGGTCGCCACGCCGCTGCAGGTCAAAGGCATGCCGCTGCTGCGGTTCAAGACCGGCGATGTGGCGGTTCTGCACACGGCCCCCTGCCCGTGCGGCCGGCGGACGCCCCGGCTCGGGCCGGTGCTGGGGCGCAAAGCCCAAATGCTGAAATGCCGCGGCACGACCGTCTATCCTCCCGCCATCGCCGCGGTGTTGCACGCCATACGCGAGGTCCAGGGCTACTACATCGAGGTCCACGACGAGTACGACCTCTCGGACCGCATTCGGGTGGTGGTGGGCGTCGAGGCCCCGGAGAGCGTTGACGGCACAGCCATTACCGACAGACTCGCCGCCAGTCTCCGGGTACGACCCGACGTGGTCATCGCCCCGATTGCGGCTGTGCAGCAGAAGACCGTACAGAGCGACAAGCGCAAACCCGTCACGTTTTTCGATTATCGAAGGCGATAGCATGTCCGCACCGAAGCAACCTTGGGGTTCGAATTTCAGCCGCGCGGAGATCGACGCGAGCAAGCGCCATAACGGGCTTCTCTCGCTCGAGCTGGAGTTCAGCCGGGAGTGCAACCTGCAGTGCATCTACTGCTACGCGAGTTCGGGCCGGAAACTCCGGCAGGAATTGGATGTGAGCGAGATCTACCACGTGCTGGAGCAGGCCATTGCTCTTGGCGCACGGCGGATCATCCTTCTCGGCGGCGGTGAACCGATGCTGTACCCGCACGCACTGGAAATCATGCGATTCCTGCAGAACCGCGGGATCGGCATGGACCTGTTCAGTAACGGCACCCTCATCAACCGCGGGATTGCCGACGAACTGTTCCGGCTGGGCGTGGCGCCGGTCATCAAGATGAACAGCCTCCGGGAAGATGTCCAGGACTTGCTGGCCGGGGTTCCGGGGACGTTTCGCGCCATCCAGGCGGGCCTGGCCAACCTGGTTGCGGCCGGGTATCCCCGGAACGACCGTCCGCTGGGGGTCGAGACGATCATCTGCCGGCAGAATATCGACGAGCTTCCAGAAATGTGGGTCTGGGCGCGTGAACGCCGGTTGGTGCCGTATTTCGAGATGATCACCTTCCAGGGCCGGGCCCGGCAGCATCTGAGCCTCAATGTCACCGTCGCCGAACTGCATGACCTTTTTCTGCGGCTGTCTGCCATCGACCGCGAACGTTACGGCATCGAATGGGAACCCCACCCGCCCATCGCCGCCCTGAGTTGCAACCGGCACGAGTACTCCTGCACCGTGAACTCGCGCGGCTATGTCCAGCCCTGCACTGGCGTGGATCTGACGATTGGCAATATCCGGCATACACCGCTGGCGGAGATCGTGCGCGGCAGTCCCGTATTGAGCGTATTGCGCAACGTCCGGGATCATATCAAGGGCGCATGCTCGCAGTGCGAGATGCTGTCCCAATGCTATGGCTGCCGCGGCCTGGCCTACCACGTCACCGGTGACTTCCTCGCCGCGGATCCACTTTGCTGGCGAAACCCGAAACAAGTGACGGACCACGACACGGCCGAGTCTTGAGATTTTGGGGATGCAAGGAATACACACATGAAGAACTACTGGATGTCATTCTGCTTCGCTCTCTGCCTGCTGCCGTCAGGATGCATAACGCGGCTGGCCTCGACCGTCGCACCTGGAGCGGAACTTCGGGCACTGGGCAAGGTGTTCGTTGTTCACTTTGACCCCGACAAGAGATACTTGAACACCATCATCGCAGATCAACTGACACTCATGGGGCATCCCGCGGCTACCGGCGAGAGGAATGAAATACCCAAGGATGTCGACACGTTAGTGACGTACAAAGACAACTGGCAATGGGATATGGCCAACTACATGATCAGGATCACCATTCAGTTCAGAAACGGAAGGAATGAGACCCTGCTCATTTCCGGTGAGTCCTATCGCACTTCGCTGGCTCGTAGGTCGCCTGAAGTGATGATCAAGGAGACATTGACCAAAATGCTCGACGAACTGGAGAAGAAAGAACCGATCCCGAAATGAGTGGTATGAACACCAGCAAGGCTGACATCTCGCTGCCCATGGATGCACAGGATCTGCTGCCGCACCGTCCGCCCATGCGCCTCGTTGACCGGCTCATCGGCGAAGCGGACCAGGCCGGTACGGTCGAATGCCGGCTGCCGGCGGATTCCGTCGTGGCGGATGCCGCCGGCCAGATCGAGCCTGCGGCATTCCTCGAACTGATCGCCCAGGCCTACGCCGCGGTGAAAGGCTATGACGATCTTCTGCACCGCCAGCCGGTGCATGAGGGCTTCCTGGTCGGTTGTCGGCACGTGCGCATCCGGCAGCCTGCCCGGGTCGGACAGTTGCTCACAATACGGGTCAAGACCATCGGCATCCTGGCGGGGTTTGCCATAGCCGAAGGCGAGGTGTGGTGCGAGAAGGAGTTGCTCGCGTCGGGCACCGTCAAATTCTGGGTCCCCGCAGGTGAGGAAGGAAAGCCTCAGTGAACCACGCCTTCCCATCTCTCATCATCCTGCTGTTCCTTTGCGGCCTGCCGGGCGCCTGCGGAGAGGACACCGCTCTGTCCGCTGCCGACCGTGCGGTTCTGGCACGCCTTGAGGAAGCCGCCGGCCGCGTGACAACGCTGACCGCTGACATGGTCCAGGAGAAACGTCTGGCCGTATTCGCCGAGACGCTCGTGTCCAAGGGCCGGTTCTGCTTCGCCAAGCCGGACCGTCTCCGGTGGGAACTGACTGAGCCCGTGCGGACAGGGTTCGTACTGAATGGCCGGAAAGGCTACCGATGGCATGCGCGCGCGGAGATCCGCGAAGACTTCTCCATCAGCCGTGAGCCCGTCATGAAGGTGGTCGCCGACCAGCTCATGGCATGGACTCGAGCCGACTTCAAATGGATCCAGGACGAATACAGGATCACCGTCCTTCAGGCAAGCCCGGCATCGCTCAGGCTTGACCCCAAGCGTGAGGGGATGTTGAAGTACGTTGACCACCTGCAGATCACCTTCGCCCCCGATGGCACGTACGTGTGCCAGGTAGACCTGTTTGAAAAAGACGGCGATTCAACGCGTCTTGAATTCCGCAACCCGGTGACCAACGGCCCGCTGCCGGACGACATCTTCTGACCCGCCAAGATCCACGGATGATGTTCGCCTCCCTTTACAGCCTGCTCTCCCGCCATCGCCGTCTCCTCCACTGGGGCACGGCAGTGGCAATTGTGCTCAGCATCGTCGCCTTCAGCAGGGTCCGGATGCGGGAAGACATCCGGGCCATGCTTCCGGACGGCCAATCCGAAGCGGCGACCGGCTTCCGATTGCTGGAACAGACCCCGGCCGCCCGCAAATTCCTGGTCAACCTGCACCGCGGCCCCGACACCCCGCCCGAAGTCCTCCTGGCGACCGCCAACCGTTTGGCGGCGGCAATGGGCTCCCCCTGGTTCACCCGGGCGACCGCGGGCATACCCCCCGAATCAGGCGAGGCGTTCCTGGCATGGCTGGTGCACGCCCTGCCGTCCATCGCCACGGACGGTGATCTGCAGAAAGTAGCGTCCCGACTGAACGCGGATGATATCCGCCGCCAGCTTGACGAGGACTACGCGCGGCTGCTCTCGCCCGAAGGCTGGGCCATGAAACGACTGATCCAGGTTGACCCGCTGGATTTTCGGGCGATCAGCCTGGAACGGATGCGGTACATCAATCTGATGCCCAACCTGCGCCTGCAGGATGGGCACTTCATCAGCGCCGACGGGCAAGATGCCCTAATTCTGGCTGACGCCACCGTGGCGGTGACCGATTCCGGCAGAACCACGGAGCTGCTGGCGCACTTCCAGCGTCTGGTTCGCGAGATTGTTCCCCCCGGGATCGAGGTGTCGTTCATCAGCGGCCACCGGTACACGGCCGCCAATGCCGACGCGATCAAGCATGACCTGGTCGTGGTGCTCACTGTTTCCTCGCTCGTGCTTCTTGCCATATACCTGACATGCCTGCGCAGTTGGCGAGCGCTCTATGTCTTCCTGATGCCCGCCGCCGTACTGTGTCTTGCCGGGCTCGCGGTCTCAGTATTCTACGGAACCGTGTCGGCGATTACCATCGGGTTCGGTGCCGTACTGCTGGGAATCGCCGATGACTACGGCATCCACGTCTTCTTTTCCCTGCGAGACGACAAGAAGGACCCGGTTACGATCATGAGGGACGTGTCGTTGCCCATTCTTTTCGCCGGCGCCACCATCCTGGGCGCGTTTGGAGTCCTGCTGTTCTCCGATCTGCCGGGACAGCGGCAACTCGCGGTTTTCTCGGTCGTGGGCATCGGCATGACCCTCGCCGTGTCGCTGCTTCTGCTGCCGCACCTGCTCCTGCCGACCACGGGCGCACCCGTCGCCCCAGAACCCGTCTCGCGGGCGCGGCGTGCCCCGCCGCCGCGTGGCCTGGTCCTGGGCGTGTGGCTGGCCGTGCTGGTTTTCTTTGGCTGGCAGTGCACCCAGTTGACGTTCAACGGTGACTTCCGCGCCATGACCAGGGTTCCCCCGGAAATTGTCACGGCCGAGAAGACCATCGAATCCACGTGGGGGAATCTGCGCAACCACGCCATCCTGTTCTCGCCAGGCCCTGACCTGGCATCCGCCCTGGCGCTCAACGACCGTGTGTTCGAGTTCTGGCGTGACCAGTTGCCCGCCGGCGGACTGGTCAGCCTGGCACCGCTCCTGCCGGGGCCCGCCGTGGCCGCGGCCAACCGTGAACGGTGGGTCGAATTCTGGCGGGATGAAGCACGTTGCGGAGTCGGCGATCTGGTTCAGAAGGAAGGAATCCGCCTGGGGTTTGCCACCCGTGCGTTTGCGCCGTTCTCCGCGCTTGTCTCGACGGCGCCGGCCCCGACGTCGGTCGAAGATCTCCGTCAAGCCGGCCTGGGTGCATGGCTGGACTCGCTGATTGTGGAGGCGGACGGACAGGTGATGGTGCTGACCATGGTGCCGGATACGCCGGCAACCATGGACATCTTCGCCCGGAACGCAGCGCTCATGCCCGGCGTCCGGCTGGTCTCGCCGTCATCCATCAGTCGGACGTTGCGCCAGTCAGTGGGGGCGGATTTCGTCAGACTCACCGGCCTGGCAGCGGCCGTCGTGCTCGGCCTGCTGCTGCTGTTCTTTCGCGACCTCAAGAAAGTGGCGGTCTCGTTGGTTCCGGTCGTAACCTCGCTGCTGGTCGCGATCGGTGCGCTCGCCATGTTCCACGTCGAACTGACTGTGTTCAACGTCATCGCGGCCGTGCTGGTCATCGGTCTGGGCGTGGACGGCGGTGTCTTCATGGTCTGTAAGATTGCCGGCGGACATGACCACGACACCGAACGGGCCATGCGGGTCTCCAGCCTGACCACGATGGCCGGGTTCGGCGGGCTCATCCTCGCCCGGCACCCGGCCCTGCATTCCATCGGGATCACCGTGCTGCTGGGGATCAGTACCGAACTGTTTGCCGTCTTGTGGGTAATCCCCGCGCTATACCGGCCGGCTGACGCGCCATCTTTGGCAGAACCATTGCCAGCTCAGGCCCCATGATCCGAACTCCCCTCATGCTCGCGGTCCTCGGGATGGTCACCCTGGCGCTCGGAGGATGCCGCCATGCGCCGTTCTCCCCGCCCCAGCTTTCGCCCACACGACCGCTGACCGCCCAGGTATTGGCCGGCGGCGTCTGGACACGCGGCCCTGGCGTCTATCGTCTGCGTCTGACAGTGGTTGCCAAGCGGTACTGGAGCAAGGTACCGTTGACCGGGTTCATGGAATTCGACACGGGCCGGCGTGAGATCCGTCTGGTGGTGATGAATGACATGGGCGGCAAGCTGTTTGATATCACCGTCTCACGGGACGCCGTGGCCGAACACTGGCTGATGCCGGACCAGCCCCGGCTCCACGGTTTCGCAACGGCGCTGGCCGGGAGTGTCCGGCGCATCTTCCTGGAACCACAGGCGGACGCTGGCGATTCCGTGTGTGTCGAGCCGTACACGTACGTGCTGCGGCGGCATGAGCCCGACCGGGAGTCATGTTTCGTGTTTGGCGGAAACGGCAACGTCCTGCTCGAGAAAAGCGGCCGAGGCCCTGGCGGGAAATGGCACGTGTACTACTACGACCACCGTCCGGTGGGAGAACGCCTGGTTCCCTTTGGCATCGTGATGGATGACCACCAGACTGGATACCGGCTGACGCTATGGATCGAAACAGTAAGGCGGACCGATGAGCAGACTGAAGCAGGCAACCGCGGCAGCGGCGCTGGGTGACTGTCAGAGTCCGGATTCGACGACCGGCTGCCGCCACTACCGGTTCGACTCTGGCTTTGTCGGCTTTGCCGGACACTTCCCCGGGCATCCGATCCTTCCCGCGCTCGTGCAGATCCTGGCCGGCGAGACGCTGGCTGAAGCCTGGTGTGGCAGACCGCTGCAACTGACCGCCATCGAGAATGCCAAGTTTGTCCGTCCACTGTCCCCTGGACAGAAGGTGCTGGTGCAGTGCCAGAGACGTGACGTCAAGAACAAGACCGCGGCCGGTATGACGTGCGAAGTCCGCATCAGTGTCGACGACAACCTCGCCGCGTCGTTCGTTCTTGTCCTGTCGGAAAAGGAAACCCGACCATGATCAAGCCGTATTTCCCGGCCGAAGCCGGCGCGCCGCCGCCCTTGCGCGTCCGCGTGCAACGCGAGGTCCGGTTCGAGGAAGTCGATCCACTCAACATCGTTTGGCATGGCCGGTACCCGGGCTACTTTGAGGACGCACGCGTCGCCCTCGGCGCCAGGTTCGGGATCGGTTACCTGGATTTCCATCGGCATCAAGTGACCGCGCCGATCAAGCAGATGTTCATTGAATACCACCTGCCGCTCCAGTTCCCGGACAAGTTCACGGTGGAAGGCATCCTCCACTGGTCGGAAGCCGTTCGCCTCAACTTCGAATTCATTGTCCGGGACTGTCAGGAACGGGTGGTCACCACCGGGTATACGGTGCAACTTCTGCTGGATCGTTCCGGGCAGGTTATACTGGTGACGCCGCCGTTCTTCTGTGAGTTCCGGGAGCGGTGGCAGGCGGGAGCGCTTCAGTGACGGATGTCTGGATCACAGACATGGCGGTGGTCACCGGCTTGGGTGACAGCCTGGCCACGACCTGGCAGGGCCTGATGCAAGGCCGGAGCGCCATTGGTCCGGTCACGCGGTTTTCCACCGACCGGTACACCACGCACGTCGCGGCCTGCGTCAACGGCCTGGAACCCGAGAGTCCCGATGGCTCCCGGCTCTGGCCGCTCCTCGACCAGACTCTGGCGGGGCTGGGGCCGGTGCCATCCGACGCCCTGCTGCTGACCGCCACCACCAAGGGCCCCATCGACATTCTGGAGAACCTGCGGCGGGGCCGGCCGGCGGATACCCAGGCGCTGCCGATGGCATCGTGGCTGGCCCGGATTTCCCGACGGCTTGGGCTGACCACCGGCGGCATCAACATCAGCGCCGCCTGTGCGTCGTCGACGATTGCCGTGGCCCAGGGCGCCGCCGCGATCGGGGCCGGCCGAGCCGGAGCGGCCGTCATCTGCTGCATGGACCTGGTCTCGGAGTTTGTGTTTTCCGGTTTTTCGGCGCTGCAGGCACTCTCCCCCGCTGCCTGCCGGCCGTTCGACCGCGACCGTGCCGGACTGAGCTTGGGCGAAGGTGCCGCGGCGCTCGTTCTGATGCCGGCCGAACGGGCACGGCGCGAGGGCCAGCGACACCTTGGTTCCGTGCTGGGTTGGGGCATGGCGAACGACGCCGCTCACATCACGGCCCCCGCCAGGGACGGGTGCGGCCTGATCCAGGCGTGCCGTCAGGCGTTAGCCCGGGCGGGGCTCGAGGCGCCGATGGTGGCGGCCATCGGTGCCCATGGCACGGGGACCGTCTACAATGATTTGATGGAGCTTACAGCGTTCCGCGCCGTCTTCGACGGGCGTATTCCGCCGCTGCACTCGATCAAGGGCGCCTTGGGTCACTCTCTGGGCGCGGCCGGTGGGATTGAGGTGGCGGTTGGCCTGAAGGCGCTGGCCGAACGAACCGCCCCGCCCACCGTCGGGCTGTGCCAGCCTGTGGACGGCGCGGAAGGATTGATACAGGCCGCACCGGTGACGATTGCCGGCGACTGTCTGCTGCGGTCAAACTCCGGGTTCGGCGGCATCAACGCCGTGTTGATTCTGGGACGGGGAGCGGATTGGTGAGAGCCCTGATTAACGGGATTGGGTGGGTGACCGCCGCTGGACTCGGACGTGGACGGCAGCGCCTCGGTTTCTCCCGGCCCGCCGGGCCCCTGCCAAAACTCAGCCGGCGCATGCTCTTCGCGGAACCGGACCAACGTTTTGGGCGCCTGGACGAGTACTCGCGCCTGGGTCTGGCAGCCATCACCATGACACTGCGCGACGCCGGCATGGCCGAGGACGGCCAGAAACGCCCGGTCGGTGTGATCGCCGCCACCACGCATGGCTGCCTGACCACGGACCTCGCGTACCTTGACACCATGATTCCGCACAACGGGGCCATGGCCAGTCCCAACCTGTTCGCGTACACCTTGCCCAACTGTTTCCTCGGTGAAGCTGCTATCCGTTTTGGATTCACCGGCCCCGGGTTCATCATTCAGGAACCGGATCCTGCTGGCTACACATGCCTGAGTCTTGCCATGGCGGTATTAGGTGACGGTGATGCTCAAACCATGCTGGCGGGGGTCTGCGATCTGAGCCAGACCATCCCGGCCACGGTCGAACCGCAGCCGCCAGCCGCCGCGGTCTTCTTCGCGCTCGGGCTAGTGCCGGGTCCGGCCGGTCCACCCTACGGCGTGCTTCAGTTCGACAGCACGGGATCCCTGTCATTCATGGGGCAGAGGGTGACCGGCATCTTCGATCTGGTCCAGGCGTGCTTGCATCCAGCGGGTCACGGTTCACCGGTGCGGAGAGCCACGGTTGATCTGAACCTGTCCACACCGGAGTCTGGCTGAGCCGTCATCGCGGGCTTCTTTCGACCTGTGCGGGCTAGTGTTGAGCTCAACGTTAGCGGCAAATCAGAGACCCCTGCCGCCTCGCGCGGCAGGTGAATAGGTTCGCCGGCTAGCGACGTGCCGCCCTCCCTTTTCCCCGGCCTGGCGCGTCGGCAACGCGCCAGGCCGGGGAAAAGGGAGGAATGGGTTGCGTCGCGACAGTAGCCGGCGAACAACGCTCCGGCGCCGCAAGGACGCCGGGGGCGTGGAAGATACGTCCCCCATTGCGAAACAGCAGGCCGCGGAGAACAGGCGTATCCTGACACCAAGCCACGACGCTTTTCCCTCTGTCGATTTACCCGCACAGATCGGTTTTTCCTCATGCACATGACTCTGATCTTCCCGCGTTGGCCGAAGCTGGCGCGACAGACTGAATTTCATCTTCCGCCGCATGGTCCGATCGTCTTTGCGGCCGCGGTTCCTCCGGAGGTCGATATCACATTTGTCGACGAGAACCGGGAAGAGATCGACTTCACGGCGGCCACCGATCTGGTGGCTGTGTCCGTACTGCTGACTTGCCAACTGCCTCGGGCGTTCGAGATTGCGGCGCGCTGCCGCGAACTCGGTGTACCCACGGTGTTCGGCGGGATCGCCGTCACGCTGCACGCCGATGAGGTGGCACGGCACGCCGACGCGGTGTTCCTGGGGGAGGCGGAAGGCCACTTCAGCACGGTGCTCGACGATTTCCGCAGCGGCCGGCTCCAGAAAGTCTACGACTTCATGCACGACCAGCCAGACGTCGCCCGCCTGCAGACGCCCCGTCGGGATCTGCTCAACTACAGCCACTATACCTACCGGGGTGTGCGCATGCTCGACCTGGTGCATGCGTCGCGCGGCTGCAGGTTCAACTGCTTTCCATGCTGTGTCGGGTACCTGGGGGGGCGGCAGTTCCGGCCCCGGCCGGTCGACCAGGTTGTCCGGGAGATGGACGCCATCCCCAACAACCGCTTGTTCCTGGTCGACAACTCTCTGGCCCAGGACCGGAAGTGGACTATGGACCTGTTTGCCGCGATGCGCCCGCTGAAGAAGAAATGGGTTTCGCACCCGATTCTCGATGACGATCAGGTTCTGGATCTGGCCGCGGCGGCTGGTTGCTGGTACGTGTACCAGGCCGTGTTCGACACGTCCGACGTGATCCGTAAGCGGATCAGACGCTTGAAGGACCACGGCATCGGCGTCGAGGGCACCATCATTCTCGGCACCGACGAACAGGACGAAGATTACATCAAGCGCCTGATCGATTTCGTCATGGACATCGGCATTGATATGGCCGAGTTCACCGTCATGACGCCGTTCCCGCACTCGCCCGTCCGGGCGCAGCTTGAACGAGAGGGTCGAATCCTGAGCAACAACTGGCTGGACTATACCGGTGACAAGGTTGTCTTCCGGCCCGCGCGCATGACCCCCGATCGCCTTCAGACACTGTACGACTACGCCTGGGACACCTTTTACCGGGACAGCGGTTACCAGCTCAGAATGGCGGCGCTGTTCCGCAACGTGATCAGCCGCGAAATCGCCGACGGCACCTTGCACCGCTATGACCCCGGGCGGCGCCGCCCGGCCCGGTCCACCCCGGGGAGTGACGCATGAGCCGCGTTTTGCTGGTCTCGGCCAATACCATGACCGGCCCGTATCCCGTGTACCCGCTCGGCATGGCCACGGTCGCCGCGGCCCTGGTCCGGCAGGGACACGAGGTGCGGCAGTTCGATGTTCTGACAGAAGCGTGTTCTGTGCCGCAACTGCGTCAGGCGGTCCGGGAGCATGCCCCTGACGTCATCGGGGTTTCGTTGCGCAACCTCGACAGCGCCGACTCCCTCAGCGCAGAAGCGACATGGTCCATGGACTCGGCCCGGGCGTTCGTGACAGCGCTCAGGGACGCGAGTTCGGCTCCGGTTGTCCTGGGCGGCCCGGCATTCTCCCTCATGCCGGAGGCGATTCTGGACTATCTCCAGGCGGACTTCGGCGTCGTCGGTGAGGGCGAGCGCGGGGTCTGTGAGTTGGTCGAGGGGCTGAGCCGGGGCCGGCAACCGCTGCCGCGTATCATCGACGGGCGGGCGACGCCGCTGGCCGGAAGCGACATCGAGGCGCCCCTGCTCGACAGCGCGCTCGTCCGTTTCTACCTGGACCAGAGCGGCATGCTGAATCTCCAAACCAAGCGTGGCTGTCCCTGGGACTGCACCTACTGCAGCTATCCCGGCCTCGAAGGTCGTGGGTATCGTGTACGGGATCCGGCCGGGGTGGTGGACGACCTGCGCCGGATGCAGCGCGACCACGCGGCGGAGTCCGTATTCTTCACCGATTCCGTGTTCAACGATCGCAACGGCCATCACCTTGAACTGGCCGAGGCGATGCTGCATGCCGGAATTGGCATACGTTGGAGCGCGTTCTTCCGACCACAGGGTATCAGCCGTCAGGATCTGGCCTTGCTCAAACGCTCTGGACTCTATGCCATGGAAGTCGGCACGGATGGCGCCACCGACGCGACGCTGGCAACGGCACACAAAGGTTTTTCCTTTGCCGATGTGCTCGAATTCGACCGAGCCTGCGCGGCGGAGCAGGTGGCTTGCGCCCATTTCGTCATTTTCGGCTGGCCGGGCGAGACGGAGGCGAGTCTGCGGCAAGGCTTGGTCAACCTCGCACAGCTCAAACACGGCATCGTGTTCGCCTTCTCCGGCATTCGGGTGCTGCCGGGAACCGGAATTCACGCCCAGGCGATCCATGAGGGCGTAGTCGCCGCCGCCGACTCTCTGCTCCGGCCGGTCTACTACTCTTCGCCGGCCCTTGACCCCGAACTCATGAACGCCACCATCGTGAAAGCATTTGGTGACCGGCGTGACCGGTTCTTCCCACCGTCCCGGGCCAATGAGAGGTTGGCCGTGCTGCACCGGTTTGGTTATCGGGGGCTGCTATGGGACCGGCTGATTCCGGCCCCGCATCCCGGACGTCCGTCGCGCGGGAGACACGACACCTGAGTTCCGCGTCCACCAACGTCCTGATCGTCATCCCGGCCTACAACCACACCGCCTCGATTCGCGATGTGGTGCTTCGGGCCCTTACCGTTCATGACCGGGTTCTGGTGATTGATGACGGCACCACCGAAGGCAGTGTCTCCGACGCCCTGGCCGGACTGGCGCCGCCGGGTGTCCGCCTCCTGCGCCGCCCGGAGAACCGTGGCAAGGGTACCGCTATTCTCGTCGCGTCTCGCGAGGCCCGAGCCATGGGCATGACTCACATCATCACCTTGGATGCCGACGGCCAGCATGATCCCGCCGACATCCCCCGGTTCCTCCCCGTATTGCAGGCGCATCCGGAGGCAATTGTCGTGGGCCGACGCGATTTCCGCACCGCCAACGTTCCCTTCGCCTCACGGTTCGGCCGTGCGTTCTCCAACTTCTGGTTCCGGGTTCAGACCGGCATGCCCGCCGGTGACACCCAGTGCGGGTTCCGCGCCTACCCGCTGGCTGTTCTTGAGGCTTTGAGTTTGCGCGAAACCGGATTCGCCTTCGAAGTGGAAGTGCTGGTGACCGCCGCTTGGTCGGGAGTGGATATCCAGACCGTTGACATCTCAGTACACTACCCGCCTGCCGCCGAACGCATCTCGCACTTCCGCGCTGTGGTCGACAACGTCCGGCTCAGCATACTGAACACCCGGCTCACCCTGCGATCCATGCTCCCTTGGCCACACCGCCGGATCGGGACTGCCGCCAGCGCCCGCTTGCCCCTGTCACTCGCGCATCCATGGCGCTCGGTTCGCGTCCTGCTATCGGAAACCGGTTGCTCACCGGCGAGGCTGGCGGCGGCCGGCGCGCTCGGGGTGTTCCTCGGCACCGTGCCGCTCATCGCCTGCCACACGCTTGTCATCCTGGTTATCGCAGGCTATTTCGGCCTGAACCGGGCCGCCGCCATCCTGACCAGCCAACTGTGCATACCGCCGTTGGTACCGGCACTGTGCATCGAGACCGGCTACCTGCTCCGGCATGGCGACTGGCTGCGCGAAATCTCCTTGCGCACCTTGGGCTATCAGGGACTCGAGCGCCTGTGGGAATGGCTGCTCGGCTCCCTGCTCGTGGGGCCGGTGCTGGCCATGGCCGTCGGCCTGGTCGTCTATCTCATGGCCGTCGGTGCGAAAGCAGGACTCCGTGCCGCTGAGTGAACCACCGCCAACCGCCCCTGACTCGCCTGCGCAACCGCGTTGGAGTAGCCGCAGCGTCGGCACACCGTTGCAGCATGGCATCTTTTATCTGTTGATTCGGCTCGGCGGCACGCGCGCCGCCGTCCCGCTGCTCCATGCCGTGGCCCTGTACTATGTACTGCTCCGGCCATCGATCCGCCGCCGGACGCTGCCCTATCTGACCCGGCGCTTCCCGGCTGCTCCAACCTGGCGGCGACTTCTCCTCGCCTATCGCATGATCGTGGAGTTCGGCAAGGTTCTGATCGACCGTGCCGCCATGGGCATGTCCGGCCTCGACCCGCATTCCATTACTCTCTCCGGGCGCGAGACACTGCTGGGTGTGCTGGGAGAAGGACACGGCGTGGTGCTGTTGACCGCTCACGTGGGTTGCTGGCAGACGGGAATGGCGGCATTAAACTTCATCGACGTGCCGGTCCACCTCTTGATGCAACGCGAAGAAGGTGATATTGACTTGCATTACTTTGAGCACCGGGGCCTGCCGTGTCCGTTCCGTATCATCGATCCCCGGGGCTTTCTCGGCGGCTCCATCGAGATGCTGCAGGCGCTCAAGCGCGGTGAAGTGGTGAGCGTCATGGGCGACCGTGACTCCGGCAGTGTCCGGAACACCGTTGCCGTTGAGTTTCTGGGCGGTACGGCACGCTTCCCGTTCAGCCCATTCAAGATTGCCGCCGCCGCCGGGGCCCCAGTGGTCGTACTGCTGTCGCACCGTACCGGGCTTTCGAGCGCTCATTTGGAGGTGGTCGACGTCATCCGAGTGCCGGACAACCTCCGGGTCGATCCGGAGGAGTTCAAACCCTTTGTTGAAAAGTTTGTTAAGACCTTGGAAGATTACGTGACGGCGCATCCGTTCCAGTTCTTCAACTTCTATGATATGTGGGACATCAACGCGGCGCAAGAACCAGTCCGCAACACCGCCCCGTCCCTAAGGAGCATGCGGCTATGACCACTAAGGAACAGTTGAAGCAGATTCTGGTCTCAGATCTGAATCTCGAGGACATGACGCCCGAGCAGATCCCGGATGATTCCCCGCTCTTCGGGCAGGGACTGGGCCTCGATTCCCTGGACGCCGTCGAACTGGTGGTGATTGTACAGCGGCACTTCGGTGTCGAGATCAAGGACATGCAGGAAGCCCGCAGCGCCTTCCAGACCGTCGAGACACTGGCCACGTTGATTGACGAACGACGACCGACAACATGACTTCGGCCCAGCCCGTACCAATCACCGGACTTGGCTGCCTCTGCGCGGCCGGGCCGAATCTGTCCGCGTGCATGCAGAACCTGTTCGGCGGAATGCGTGTGCCCCGACCGCCGTCTAGGTTCAGCACGACCCATCCGGTCCGGTTTCCCGTATTCGAGATCATGGATGACCTACCGTTACCGGGCGCCGGACTCTCCCGCACGTGCCGTCTGGCACTGGCCGCCGCTCACGAGGCCGTTCTGGACGCGGGGCTCCCCCCGGACCTGCTGCGGGGTCAGCGGGTCGGGGTCTGCATCGGGACAACGGTCGGCTGCACCTTTAACAACGAGGAGTTCTACCGCGACTTCCGTTCCGGCGGGAGTCCGGCCCCCGAGCTCGTCCGGCGTTTCCTGCAGAGCAACCCGGCCTCGGCCATTGCCCGCGAATTCGACCTGAACGGCCCATGCCAGACCTTGGTTAACGCGTGTTCCTCAGGCACTGACGCCATCGGTATTGCGGCCGACTGGATCCGGTCCGGGATTTGCGACATCGCCATCGCTGGCGGCGCTGACGAACTTTCCCGCGTGACGTACAACGGTTTCATCTCGCTTCTGATCACAGACAGCGCACCGTGCCGGCCGTTCGACCGGGACCGGAAGGGACTCAACCTCGGCGAAGGCGCGGCGATGCTGGTCTTGGAGTCAGCCCGCAGTGCCAGCGGGGGCAACCGCCCACCGCGCGCGACCGTGCTGGGCTATGGGCTGGCCTGCGACGCCCATCATCTCACCGCGCCACACCCCGACGGCGCCGGCCTGAAGCGGGCGATGCACGATGCTTTGGCGCAAAGCGGGATAGACGTTGGCAACATCGCGTTTGTCAATGCTCATGGCACCGGCACACCGGACAATGACCGTGTCGAAAGTGGCGTCCTCGCCGAGATGCTCCCCGGCGTGCCGTTCCTTTCCACCAAAGGCTACACCGGTCACACTCTAGGCGCGGCGGGCGCGATCGAGGCGGCATTCACAGTTGCGTGCCTGACGGCGGGCAGGATCCCCGCCAGTGCCGGATTCGTCACCCAGGACCCGGCGCTACCGGTCAGCCCGGTGCGCACCGTGACCGCGGTCCGGACCCGGGCGGCCATGTCGCAGTCGCTGGCGTTCGGCGGCAACAACGGCGTTCTGGTCATTGGCGGGAGCCCTGCATGACCATGCGTCTGGCAATCCAGGGGCTTGGCCCCGTCGGCGGGTTCGGCAGCGGCACCGCCGCTCTGGAACGGGCACTCGTCACCGCGGCATCATGCCCTCACCTCACGCCGGTCCCATCCTTCTCTGCGGACACCGCAGGACTGGAGGCGTTCGTCGAGCGGAAGACGCTGCGACGGATGGATCATTTCTCCAGGATGGCCATGCTCGGTGCCTTTCTCGCGCTGGAGGATGCAGGCCGGCTCACGGCCGGCCGTGAGCGCCTGGGGCTGGTGCTCGCAAGCGGCTATGGCGCAGCCCGCACCACCTTCGCCTTTCTCGACTCCAGCATGGACCACGGCGATGTCTGTGCCTCGCCAACAAGTTTCTCCACATCAGTCCACAACGCTGCCGCTGCCAATATCGCCATCGTTCTCGACCTGCATGGCCCGACGATCACGGTCAGTCAATTCGAGCTTTCCGTTCCGTCGGCACTCCTGACCGCCGGGCAGTGGCTGACTGCCGGGCGTGTCGATGCCGTCCTGTTCGGAAGCGTGGATGAGTTCTGCCCCGTGATCGAATACGGCCTCCAACGCCTGCACGCCGACCAGAACCCACCGCCCCCGCAATCATCCCCGGGGGGAACCGTACCACCAGGTGAGGGTGCCGTGTTCTTCCTGCTGACGCGCGTCGGGGAGGAATCGCGCTATGGCGTTATCACCGATATCAGGCTTGGCACGGTGGCCAACGGAGAACCGCGGATCGCCACCGACGCCGTTGTTGTGGTCAACGATCAGCGGGGTGCAATGGATGCCGACACCACAGCCCCTGTACCTGCTCCGGCCCCGCCCCGCGCCGTGTCATACACGCCGGTGTACGGCCGCCTCCCGGTCGGGCCGGCGTTCGACATGGCCATTGCGGCTCTCGCCTGCCGCCACGGCCTGACCGCTGCCACACGGAACCACGCCGAGCCCGCCGCCCACCCCATCCCGCCCCCATCCCACCTGCTCAACGCCCCGTCAATTACCTGCCTCGTCCTCGGCCGGGACAATACATTCGGCCTGATCACCAGTTCCGGACGGGGCTGAGCCATATGAGGAAGGCAATTCTTGGGGTCATCGCATTGGGGCTCTGTTCAGTCGTTACCGGATGCAGCTCAACACCAATGAGAATGGGACCGATTCCCGGCAAGCAGTACGAGGTGATCGGCAAGGCCGAGGGACGGGCGACTGGAATTATGCTCTTCAACTTCATCCCGATCGGGCAGAACGTACGGTTTCAGCGGGCGTACAATCAGGCCGTCACCGAAGGACAAGGCGACGACCTGCTCAGCCCTGAGATCGACGAAAGGTGGTTCTGGGCTTACGTCCTGAATGGCTACGTGACGCATGTCAAGGGTGATGTGATCAAGTACAAACCGTAGCCTGTGGTGTTCGGAGCGCCTGCTGGACTGGGTGCTCACGGGAAGCCGGTGGTGGTGGTGGCCGGGGCTGGCGGTCCCCTCCGACTGAGATTGGCCTGGCAATGCGTCGTTGCCGAAGCCATCTCCCCACTTGACACATGAATCCCGCGCTCCGGCAGCGGGTTTGCCCCGCGCAAGAATCTGCTTCTTCGTGCTCACGGACCGATGAAGCGGCAGTCTTCCTTGCCCTGCAGCATGCCGGGCGTGACGACATACGTGCCGTAGAACGTTGGATACCAGATGCCATTCGCAGCGTCGGTGTCGCCACCGGTGAGTAGCCAACCCAGCCCGCCGGTGATGCCGCCAAGGGCCGCGTGCACGCACTTGGCCGGAATGTAGAAGACATTGGTGGCCACTGTGCCGACCCAGACGATGACTGAGGCCGCGCCTTGCGCACCGCCACCCGTCCCGTACGCATACGTGTCCTGAGCCCGGGTTGTACCCGCCAGCAACAGGAGTCCGAGAAACAGTCCGACACCCAGCTTGCCAAACATGTGCCTCTCCGTTGCGCCCGTCATCGCTCCCTGTCCTCCATCTTGGCAGTCAACTCTCTCGACCTCATGCCCCCGTTCAGATACCCGTACCATCCACGCGGCCAAGTCCTTGTGACTATGATACAGCCTGCGCGTCGGAAGTCAACGCCGCTCATGGTGCTGGCAGGGCTGTTTCAAGATTCGTGACCGTCGCGGGCCGCGAGTACCCCCGGCGTGTCCCCACGCCGGGGGGGGGCGGCCTGAGGACAGGCCGCCCCTACCAGGTGTGCGCGGAGGTGTGGCCTTCCGAGACGCGGCGCCAGATCTTGAAACAGCCCTGTGGTGCTGGTGCTTTGGCCCTTCCCCTTGACGCCGACGGTACGGCGTCTATTGTTCCGGTGTGTGTAAGGATTGAGTTGGCGTCTGGGGCCGGATGGCCCCGGCCATGAACGGGAACCCAAAGCACGGAGGTGGAAAACAGGCGAGGACTGAACGTGTGGCTCTAAAGTCAACGAGACGTCTGAAATCGAATGAAATACCAAGGAGAAGGAGAGCGCAATGAAGAAACTGCTCGCAGTGTTGGGTGTGATGGCGATCGGCGGCGGGGTGATGGCGGATGAGTTGCAGGACAACGTGGGTATCGGCTTCGGCACGATGATCTTCCAAGGCCAGACGGGCCTGGTGCAGCAAGTCCTGGCTGCGACCACGAACAGCTTTTTGGGCAACCAGACGTTTGCCATCAGCTCCGGCACCCTGGACGCGAAGAAGCCGGACAGCCTGGTCGAGAACAAGGCGCTGCGCGAGTTCGTGGCCGGGAACATGGACAACCTGGCCAAGGACATTGCCATGGGCCGCGGCGAGACGCTGGACACGGTGACGGAACTGATGGCCGTGCCGGAAGGCAAGCGCGCCGAGTTCCACAAGAACCTGCAGGCGAATTTCTCGAACATCTACAGCTCCGAGTCGGTGACGCACCTGGATGTGCTCAACAACCTTGAGCAGATTGCCATCTGACGCCCGGCCTTTGTCCGGACGGTCGATTTGGGAAAGCGTACGGCAGTGGTGTATGCTGCCGTACGCTTTTCTTTTCCTGGCGTCGTTCGCGTGGTGTGCGGACACCGCAGAACGTGCCGGTACGGCCGCGCGAAACGATCAGGCGGCTGCAAGGCTGGAGCCTTGCGCTACTTCGGCGCAACCGGGACTCGCTGCCGCGACTCCTGATGCTTACCTCGACGAGTTGCTGGGGCGTGCGGAGTCCGCACGGCTTTGGGAAGACCCGTACTGGCACGTGTTGCTGCACTACAAGCGCGGGCGGCTGGGCGGCTGGGTCAGCCGTGTGGACGACCCAAAGTTCTTCGCCGCGCCGGACGGGAAGACCAACCCGCGCGCCGAGATGGAAGCGACACTGCGCGCGTTCTTCGCGCCGGCGGCGCCGGCGGACGCCGCCTCCCCCCCGAACACTGAACACCAAACACTCGGGGCTGAACATCCAACACCCAACATCCAACACCCAACACCCAACGTTGAAGGGGGCGGATCCGAGCCCAACCAGCCCGCGAGGACGCGGGCGCTCCAGCCGGAAGGTGCCATCTCCCCCCTGACACCTGAAACCCGAAACCTGAAACCTCCCGCTCCCCCGAAACCCGACACCCGACACCCGACACCCGTCCCGCATCCCATCAGTCGCTGGACGGCGCGGTTCGAGTGGATGAAGGAGAAACTGGCGATCGACACGGCGCGGTTGCCGGTGCAGGCGTGCGCGGAGTTCGAGGCGGTCTATGCGGACATCAAGCCGCGGTCCGTGGTGTTGGTGTTTCCGTCCGCGTTCCTGAACAGTCCGGCTTCGATGTTCGGGCATACGCTGCTGAACGTGCGGAGCTGGCACAAGAGCGAGCTGCTGAATCAGGCGATCACGTACTCGGCGTTCGCGCAGGACACGAACGGCGTCCTGTTCGCGGTCAAAGGCATCTGCGGGCTGTACCCGGGCTACTACAGCGTGCTGCCGTACTACCGCAAGGTGCAGGAGTACAACGACATCAACCGGCGCGACATCTGGGAGTACGACCTGAACCTGACCGAACCGGAAGTGCGCCGGCTCATGCTGCACACCTGGGAGTTGCGCGACATCTACTCCGACTACTACTTCTTCACGGAGAACTGCGCCAACAACCTGCTGTACCTGCTCGACGCCGCGCGCCCGGGCCAGCACCTGGCGGAACAGACGCGGCCGTGGATTATCCCCCTGGACACCGTCCGCATCATTCGCGACGCCGGGCTGATCACCGAGGTGCACTACCGCCCGAGCAAGGCGACGCGGATCCGGTACATCGCCTCGCTGCTGAACGCGCCCATGCAGAAGTGCGCCGCCAAGGTGGTGCGCGGCGAGATGACGCCGGACGCGGTGCTGGAGATGCAGATGTCGAACGGCAGCGCAGATACGAGGGAACGAACATCGAACATCGAAGCCCTGAACCCTGAACACCGAACACGGAACACCCAAGACGGAACGCCGAACGTCGAACGTCGAACGTCGAACGCCGAACAGGGAGAATCCGGACCGCCTGAAGGCGGAACTACAAACGGGGAGGGCCAGGCTCGTAGTTCCGGCTTCAGCCGGTCCGGGTCCATTCCTCCCACGCCACCCGCCGCCGCTCTCCCCCTGACACCTGAAACCCGAAACCTGAAACCTTCTTCCCCCACGCCTGACACTCGTCCCGCGCCCCCCCCGGAACCGCCTGAAGGCGGGACTGCGAACGGGGACGTGCAGAAGGCGCGGGTGCTGGACCTGGCGGCGGAAGTGCTGCAGGGGTTCTACGGTTCGGGCAAGCTGGAGAAGAAGCCGTACGTGGGCAGTTTCCTGGCGGTGCTGAAGGCGCGCAGTCGCCTGGGCGTGCCGGAAGCGAGCGACTACCGGGTCCCGGAACCGGTCGCACCGGACCGCGGCCACGGGTCGATGCGACTGAGCCTGGGCGGCGGCTGGGAGGAAGAAAGCGGCGGGTTCCAGGAACTCGAGTGGCGCCCGGCGTATCATGCCCTGGTGGACCCTGACGAAGGCTATCAGGAGGGGGCGCACATCGAGTTCAGCCGCCTCGTGCTGCGGCACTACGACGCGCCGGAAGCCTACGAGCTGACGCGGTGGGATTTCCTGCGCATCCTGTCGTTGTCACCCGTAGATCGGTTCTTCTCCCCGGTCGCGTGGAAGGCGGACATCTCTGTGATCCGCGAGCCGACCACCGACGGCACGCGCCACCGCTACGGCCAGGTGACCACGGGCGGCGGCTGGGCGTGCCGACTGGCGGGCGGCACCGCCTACGCCATGATCGAGACCGAGGCGCGGGCCGGCGGGTTCGACGCCGGTTGGGCCGTCGGCGCCGGGCCGGCCGGCGGCTGGGTCGCCAACGTCACGCCGCGCTGGAAGGTTCACGCGCAAGCGCGGGGAATGAGCTTCCTTCCCGGCGAGTGCGGTGAGGATCTGTCCGCCACGCTCGAGCAGCGCTTCACCCTCGCGCCCTGGAGCGCCCTGGCCTTGGCGCTCACCGAACGCCACGCCTGGGACCGCACCGACAGGGCTGTAACTCTGCGGTGGATGGTGTACTATTGAGAGTGTCGGGTGTCGAGGGACGGGTGCCGGAAAGGCTGACAGGGCCAGCCCCGCAGACGCCTCGGACATCTCCGACGTGTTTGCTCAATCAGATCCGTCCGATTCGTCCGTTGGGTCCGTTTGGTCCGTTCCGGGCACCGGACCCCACGCCGGGGTGCGCCGGGCAAGGGCAAGGGCAAGGGCAAGGGCAAGGGCGATTGGCAGTGACCGTTTGGAGAGGAGCCAGACCATGCAAGGGCGATGCCTTTTCGGAGTGACGATGACCGCAGCAGCCGGGCTGTGCCTGCTGGGCGCCGCGACCTCATGCATGTCGGAGCGCGCGGCGGTGCCGCCCCAGGCGGACTTCCACGTGTCGACGCAGGGCAATGACGCCTGGTCCGGGACGCTGGCGGCGCCGACGCCGGACCTCACGGACGGGCCGTTTGCCTCGCTGGTGCGGGCGCAGCAGGCGGTGCGTGCGAAGCGCCAGGCGGCCGCGGCCACCGCGCCGATCACCGTGCTGGTGCGCGGCGGCACGTATGGACTCGACACGCCACTGGTCTTCGGCCCCGAGGACAGCGGCACCGCTGCCGCACCAACGGTGATCGCCGCCTGGCCGGACGAGAAACCCGTGTTCAGCGGCGGCCGCGCCATCACCGGCTGGCAACCGGGTGCGGACGGGGTTTGGACGGTCGAGATCCCTGAGGTCAAATCGGGGCAGTGGTACTTCACGCAACTGTTCGTGAACGACGCACGGCGCCAGCGCGCGCGGACTCCGAACACGGGTTTCTTCCGCATCGACGACACGCTCGTGCCCATGACCGACCGGGACCGGGCAAAGGCGCCGAAAGAGACCAAGACCGGGTTCCGCTTCGCCGCGGGCGATGTGCGGCGCTGGGATGGCTGGGAAGACATGCAGGTGGTCCTGTTCCACTCGTGGACGGCATCGATCCACTGGGTGGCAGACGTGAACGAGGCGGAGCGGACACTGCAGTTCACCGCCCCAACCGGCTGGCCGGTCGCGTACTGGGAGCCGAAACCGCGCTACTACATCGAGAACGTCCGCGCCGCTCTGGACCAGCCGGGCGAGTGGTACCTGGACCGCAAATCGGGCGTGCTGTCGTACATGCCGATGCCGGGTGAGACGCCGGCGAGCGTCACCGCGGTGGCGCCGGTGCTGCCGATGCTGGTCGAGTTCCGGAGCGAACCCGCGCTGGGGCTGTGGACGGAACACATCACGTTGCGCGGGCTCGCCTTCCACCACACGGCATGGGAACTGCCGCACGACCAGGCGCACGACGGCCAGGCGGCGGTCAATGCCGGTGCGGCGGTGCGCGCGAAGGGCCTGCGGAACGGTACGTTGGAGCAGGTCGAGATCGCGCACGTGGGCGCGTACGGGCTGTGGCTGGCGCGCGGCTGCCAAGACAACCGCGTGGCGCAGTGCGAACTCCGCGACCTCGGCGCGGGCGGCGTTATGATTGGCGAGACGGGCAGTCCGGCGAGCGACGCAGAAGCCGCGGCGCGCAATGTGGTCGACAACTGCTTCATCCACGACGGCGGGCACGTGTACCGGGCCGGGATCGGCGCCTGGATCGGCCGCAGCAGTTACAATCAATTGACACACAATGAGATATGCGACTTCGAATACTCCGGCGTGTCCGTCGGCTGGAGCTGGGGCTACGCGGCATCCTCCGCCAATCACAACCTGGTCGAGTACAATCACATTCATCACTTGGGCCAGGGACTGTTGAGCGACATGGGCGGGATCTACACGCTCGGGGTGTCGCCCGGCACCGTACTGCGCGGCAACGTCATTCACGACGTGCACGCCTACAGCTACGGCGGCTGGGGTCTGTACACCGACGAGGGCAGTACGGATATCCTCATGGAGAAGAACGTGGTGTACGACACCAAGTCGGGCGGGTTCCACCAGCACTACGGCAAAGAGAACATCGTGCGTCACAACATCCTGGCGTTCGCGATGGAGTCAGAGGTGATCCGGTCGCGGCAGGAGGAGCACATCTCGTTCACGTTCGAGCAGAACATCGTGCTGACCGACAACGGGCTGCCGCTGGGCGGGAACTGGTCAAACGGCAACTTCCGTCTGAACCGCAATCTGTACTGGGACGTGAAAGGCAATGAGTTGGTGTTCGCCGGCATGGATTTGACCGAGTGGCGCGAGTCCGGGCAGGACCATGATTCCGTGGTTGCCGACCCGCTGTTCGTGGACGCGGAGAAGCGCGATTTCCGACTGAAGAAGGGTTCGCCGGCCGCAGCGCTCGGGATCGAACCGCTCGAGGACGTGAGCAAGGCGGGACTTTACGGCGACGCCGAATGGACGCGCCGCGCGCTGGCCGTGCCGCACCGCGCCGTGGACCCGGTCATGCAGGAACCGAAGCTGCCCAAGCCGGCGCCCGACCTGATCGCGGACGACTTCGAGGACACGCCGGTCGGCGAACCTGCGAAGATCGCGCGCACCAGCGGCGAGCACAAGGGCGCCAGCATCCGCGTGACGGACGAGACGGCCGCGGCGGGCGGCAAGCATTCTCTGAAGTTCGTCGATGCGGCCGGACTGGATCACGAATGGCAACCGCACCTTGCGTACACTGGCGGCTGGCGGCGCGGCACAGTGTGCGGCGCGTTCGATGTGCGTCTGGAACCGGGCGCGATCCTGTGGCACGAGTGGCGCGACAACGCGAATCCGTACCTGGTCGGGCCATCGCTGCACTTCATGGGCGATGGGCAGGTCCGAGCCGGCAAGCAGGACCTGGTGAAGGTGCCGTTATCGACCTGGTGTCACGTCGAGATCCGGACCACGCTGGGCAAGGCCGCCACGGGCACGTACGACCTGACGCTCACGGTCGCGGGCACTGAACCGCAGCGCTTCCCTGGCCTGCCGTGCGGCAAGCCGGAGTGGCGGAGTCTGGACTGGTTCGGCTTCGTCAGCGAAGCGACGGAGAAGACGATTCTGTACGTCGACAACGTCCGCTTCGCGGTGGAGAAGAAGCCGACGCCGTGAGGCGGCGGCTCCGGGAAAGTAGGGCAAGGCTCCCGTCTTGCCGAGTCCGTCTTGCGTTCCAGTGTCGTGCTGCTGCTACGGTGTGAAGTCAGCGAGCAAGGCTGGAGCCATGCTCTACCTCGCCGGAGGTCCGGGGCCAGGCGAGGCGGGAAGCGAGGAGTTGACACTACTCGTGTTCGAGGAGATGCTCGACCTGCTCGACGAGTGGCGGGAGTTCCTTCTGGAGAATGGTCCAGAGGATGTCGAAGTCAACGCTGTCGTAGCCATGGATCAGGCGATTGCGCAGGGCGGCGATCTGTGGCCAGGGAACCTGCGGACACAGACTGCGCGCCGTGTCAGACGTGCGTGCCGCGGCTTCGCCAACGATCTCGAGGAGACGGACCAGAGACAGATTGAGGAGTCGGTCACGGTCCAAGTCTTCGCGCGTCCTGCCGGCGACGAGCGCGATGGCCTCACGTCCGTGGTCCCGCATGTGCAGCAATCGTGTTCGGTCCTTGTCAGGCAGCATAGGCGACCTCCGCTGAAGCCAATGCTTGGTCGCGGAAGTAGGGGCTGAGGAACCCCGGAGTGTTGAGATCCACCGTGCGGCCCAGCAGAGCCGAGAGTTCATCCTGCATGGAGAAGAACGCCAGGCCGGGGCAACAGCCCGGCTCGAATTCGACCAACACATCCACGTCGCTGTCCGGGCCGAAGTTCTCGCTGATCACTGACCCGAAGAACGCGAGCCGTCGGATGCGGTTGCGCCGGCAAAACTCGGCAATCGCCTCACGCGGTACTGTGATCCGGATGCTCATCGTGTGTCTCGTGCGGCTGGGGCCCCGAGCACCCCGCACCGCTGTGACCTCTGGACGTCGCCACCACTCACCTCATGACCCCATGGCCACCTGCCCGTAACGTCATGTGACCTCTTGTCGTACTTAAGTTAGACGTACATCGTCTCGGTTTCCACCCCGACGGGCACGCGAGGTGTATCGCGGCCGTCGCGGGCGGTGAACCGCAGCGCTTTCCTGGCCTGCCGTGCGGCAGATCAGGTCAGAGCCGAGCGACGAGCGGTGGCGGGACCGGCCCCTGTCCGATTCGTCCGTTGTCCCTCAGAACCGCGGCTACACACACCGGGCCATGGCGTGACCGCACGCGCAGTGGCTCGGCGCGTCCCGCGCCGAAGCGGGGTGCGCCGGCTGGCTCTGTGCGGCGACATGTCCGCCAGAGCCAGAGCGACGGCGGAAGCTGCTCGCGCGACGACGGATCCCCGGCCGAGGACCTCGGTCCGGGACGGTCCCGAGGCACCCTGCCGCAGCCCCGGAGGTCCCGCGCCACTGTCGGTCTGCGCGCTGTCCGGAGCTCCCGCGCTTCACTCCAGATAGTGGATCCGTTCGCGGTTTTCGGCGAGCAGGCGGGCGTTGTGTGCGTCGCCGCCGTCGATGTTGGCGCTCACGTAGACGGGGGGCGTGACGCCGCGCGCGACCAGGCGCGCGACTGTCTCGACGACCAGCGCGTTGGCAATGGCGCAACCGGTGACGGTCGAAAGCGGTCCGACCTTCTGCGCGAACCCCGGGATCGCGACCGCCGCGTCGCCCTCCGGCGCGCCGTTGTCCAGCACCAGGTCGCACAAGTCCTTGAGCTTCTTCCCGGACGGGTGCCGGCTCGAGACGGCATCAGAGTAGGCCAAGGCCGTAATACCGATGATCTTCATGCCTTTCTCGCGCGCCGCCAGGGCGAGGTCGATCACGACCGCGTTGCGGCCGGACGTCGACGTGATGAGCAGCACGTCGTTGGCGGCGGCTGGGACGGACCCGAGCAGTTCGCGGCCGAACCCGGGCAGGCGCTCAAGGCGCGAGGTCATCGGCAAGGGCCGCACGAACAGGTTCATGCCGTGCGGGTAGATCGGGTTCACGAGCATGAGGCCGCCGGTGCGGTAGACCAACTCCTCGGTGATCATGAACGAGTGCGAAGCACCGAACGAGTAGATCGTCTTCTTGTCCACGATCGCGGCAACAAACAGGTCCGCCCCCGCGGCGATCGCGCCGGCCTGCGATGCGGCAACCTGCTCCAGGGCTTTCACGGCAGCGGCGAAATAGGTCGTGGAGTTCATGGTGTGCTGTCCTTCGGTTGGGAGACGGGGGTTCGGGGTTCAGGGGGCAGGATTCGGGGGTCGGGGGTCAGGAGAAGCGATACATTGTGGATCGCCCGCGTCTCGCGGGCTGAACCGTCGCCGGGTGTGTCCCTGCGCACGACCGCGTTCGGAGTTCAGGGTTCAGGGCACATCGGACGGATCGGACATGCCGGCCACACTCACCGCCCGCAGGCCGCCGACACCCGACACCCGACACCCGACACCTGACACCTGACACCTGACACCTGACACCTGACACCTGACACCTGACACCTGATTACTGATTACTGATTACTGATTACTGATTACTGATTACGGCCCCCTGCCCCCTGCCCCCTGCCCCCTGCCCCCTGCCCC
>Ga0156531_1106_pt1 | contig 39632 bp, 30 predicted proteins | sample RifOxyB3_FD_111926 | JGI IMG/M metagenome (GOLD analysis project Ga0156531, IMG submission 111926) | Lentisphaerae bacterium RIFOXYB12_FULL_65_16 | reverse complement strand
CTACTGCGGGCATTCAAGTTGCGCGCAACGGTGAGGTCTGGTGGTTCTCCCCGCACAGGTCGTTACTTCCCGACGAGATACGCGTCGATGCGCTGCGCTTTCTTGCGGTAAAGGTCCGGCCACGGCTCCAGATGGCCCGGGCACTTCTTGCTCAGGCTCTCCACGAACGCCGCGGCATTCACCCCAACGCCTGACACAGCAGGCCGCGCAGCGCATCGGGGACCACGATACGGACCTCGCGGCGGGTTTTCACCGTCAGGCGCGTCGCGGGCTCAAAGTTCACCTCGACTCGGCCCGCCAGCGGATGGTGGAGCACGAAGTGAACGCCGACATCGAGCGGCCAGCAGGGCAGTATCCCGATGCCGTCCGGATGATCGGCGATGAGTTGATCGATGACGGGAATCACGCTCGTGCCCAGCCCTTGGAGACTGGGGTAGACCGTGATGGCGCCGCCGGTGCCGGCCTCCTTGGGGGAGGCCTCCTGCGCCAGGCCGCAGGGGAAGACGTGGGTGTGGTCGAAGTGATGATCGAACCACGTCGCCACCTCATCCGTCAGCCCAAGGTTCGCGGCGAACACCACGTCGAGATTCCAGCCGTCGTGATAGTGTTGCCAGCGTCGGTTCTGGTACGCCCGGAGCGCGGCCGCCTCGAGGTCAGCATCGCCGGATGTAAGCTTGCCCGGCCAGAGCGAGAAGAGCTCGCAGTGCTGGGCGTTGAGGCGATAGCAGAACCGGTTGGCCCAAGGGAGCCAGGTGCTCTCGCAGCGCTCGAACCCGGCCGCCGGCACCAGGTCGTCCCCGGGTTCCACAACCGGGCGCTCGTGGCCATCCGGATCGGAAATGAACCGGCCCCGCGGCACCGGCGGGGTTTCGGCAAGCAACGCCTGGCACGCGTCCGCCAGTCTCGCGTCCCAGCCCCGTTCCCGCCCCATGGCCGCCAGACGCGGCAGTACGGCGCGCAAGGCTGACACCAGTTCCGCCGAGTCGGTGACGCCACACCAGGTTTCACCCGCCTCCGAGGGGTAGAAGACCCGCTTGCCGGACTCGACTCGGGGGTAATGATGCCGGAAGAACTCCAACGTCTCGCTGGCGGAACGGCGCAAGATCGCCTCCGCCTCGGTGTCGTCGGGGTACAGCGCGCAATGCTCCCACATGAGCAGCAGCAGCCAGAGATTCCCTTGCCACGTGTACCGCAAATACGGCGAGTCGCGTTCCGTGTAGTGGGTCGGCTTGCCGTTCCAGAAGAAGTAAGACCCCCATATCGATGATTCGTAAGCCGCGATCACGCCCGGGTGCCCAAACCGCGCCGCGCAGTGGGCGGCCAGGACTCGCCGCAGCCGATCCCGGTACAGGATGCGGTCACGCACCGGCTCCTGATCGCCGGTCCGCACCGCGGCGTAAAGCGTCTGGTAGGTTTCGACGCCCCAGATATCCAGGACCGACCAATTGCGCTGATTCAGCGAGTAGGCGAACAGCGTGTTCTGGAAACGCTCGGGCCACGGCCGCGCCGGCGAACTGCAGCAGGCCATGTAGTAACGGTAGAGATCGAAACTGGCACGCTGACAGGTGAAGCGTCCGCCCGGGTCCCGCGGCTCGAAGCAACTCCGTGCCCAGAACTCGGACCACCAGCGTTCGTGGGATGCGACGAATTCGTCATGCGAAAGGTCGCGGGCCGCCTTGATCCGGCGCAGGACCTCGTCCCGCCACGCCGTCTCGCCGCATTGCTCGGACACACCGGTCAGCCAAATCGTGGTACGGCCCTTGGGCGGCGCGCCGTCCGCTTTGGCCATCGAGTTCTCGTCCCGCACCCGCGAGGCCGCGAACAGGTCGTCGCGCCAGCCGGCATCATGCAGGTCGGTCTCGACCGCCACGGCCAGGCCGAACCGCCTGCCGCGCAATGGATCGGGAAGCTTCTCCGGGTCGGAGACGCCACTCCACAGCCAGGAGTCCCGAACGATGCTTGCCCGGTTCTCGTGCCAGGAAAGACGCAGGTGGTCCGGCAGTACGTCTGTCACGTGGGGATGATCGCTCTCGATGCGGATGCCGAGGTCTCCCGGCTGGGGCCGCGCGTCGAACAGGTCGATACGGATCACATCGAGTTCCTTGTGCGCTCGCACTTCGGCACGGACCGCGCCGGTGCCGGTGTCGACCTCAATGGTGATGACCGAGCGGCGCAGGTCGTGCATCATCTTGAAGCCGCGGTTCTCGACCAGAGGCTGTCCCGACCCGTCGATGTGCAACACGCCCAGCGCGTGCTGCACACCCCAGCCGTCCACCGCGCCGGCGTGATTGACCTGCAGCCGCAGGTCGCGGCCGGCACCGACTGCGATCCCGGTCGTCCCGGTCCCCGTGGCCATGAACTCCCACGGCTGGCGCGGCTGCCGGTCGAACGTGACGACGCCATCGGTCCGATAACGGCCAATCAGGCCGTCAGCGGGACGGTTCGGAAACGCCCTGCCAGGATCGCCGAGAGCACATGCATGCACGTTCTGGTCCCGTATCTGAGCCATGTCTCAAGCGCCCTCCACCTGGATGCATTCGCCTTCATTCCGTGTCCCGTTCTGAACTCCGCTCCCGTCGGATGTCACGCACGCGCGCTCCGGCGCGGATTCGCCTTGGAGAACTCCAACTCCGGACACGGAACGTGGACCGGCACCCAGGACTGATAGTAGTTGCCCGTCGCGCCGGCGCTGGCGAAGTCGCAGTAGCGGACCGCCTTGCCATCCACGTCTTTCCCCTCAAGGAGGAGCCGTGGATTGTCCGAGGGAACCGTCGTCCATTCCGGAAGGAGTTCAAGTGCGGGTTCCGCAAGGCAGGGCACGTTTCCTGGCGAGTAGTCGCCGTCATTGAAGCGCGCGTCATAGGCTAGAAGCACGGGGCCGCGATAGATCGAGGCGTAATTGAGCAACGAGACTTCTCTTTCTTTCGGGATGAACGCGCCCTTGGCGATATTCAAGACCCAGCCACCCGACCCGGCCGTGATGCGGAACCCGATCAAGTTCCGTCCCGCCTTCAGGCGCAGCGCGACAAAGCGTTCGGGGCTCGTCGAGCCGCACTCGTTGTCGACCACTCGCTGTCCGTTGACGAAACAGGAACACCACCAGTCACACCCGAACATGACCGGGAGCGTCCCGTCGGACGGGGCGTCGATTTCAGTGAAGCACCAGGCGGCCGCATGTGCTCCGGCCTCGCTGAAGATCTTCTTGAAGTCGATGTGACCTGACGTGCTGGTGACGCGTGCCGAATGGCCGCCGGCCGTACGCGTGACGTCCGCCATGACCACCGCGCCGTCGAGAAGCAGGTCCGAGGGGGCGAGCCCTGCCGGCGAGTTGCCCCGGTTGGCGACAGCCCCACCCAACCGCCATTCTGTTTCCCACCGGTGATACTCGCCGGCTATGTGGATCCTCGTAGGGTGCCGCCAAAACTGGAGTTGGAAATCCATTTCGAGCCGCACCGTATCGCCGGTCTTCCATTTCCGCTCGATCCGCAGATACTCGCCGCTTTTCACGCTACCCACTACCTTGCCATTCACGCGGACGCTGGTCTTGTTACTCCAGTAGGGTATGCGCAACGCCAGTGTGAACGTCTCGGCCTTGGCCGTGGAAATCGCCAGATCGACAACCGCGTTCCGCGGGTAGTCGGTGTCCTGTTTGATGCTGACCGTGTTGCCTGACGGGAGGGACGTTTTCATCGTGCCCGGGCCGTAGTAGTTCAGAGCCAGACCGTTCCCGACATTCATCAACGCCCACTCGCAGAGCAGGCCGAGGGCGCGGGGGCCGTTCACCGAGCAGCAGTTGAGTTCCGGCGTCCCGGCACGCGACTGGAACACAATATGGTGCGCACTCGCTTTGCGTTCACCGTCCATCGGCGTGTCGTAGGTCACCCAGCGCCCGGAAGGACTCATCATCCCAAGCCCGCTGTTGAGCATGGACAGCTCAAGCTCATCCGCGACAAGAGAGTCTCCCGTAAGCCTTAGCATTTCGACGGACATGGCCATCCAGGCGACCGTGCAACAGGTCTCGATCGCGCCGACGTGATATGGATTCCCCGTGGCCTGCTCGCCGGAGGTGAAACCACCATTGTTGTGACGGTCGCCCTTGAGCATGCTCCACCAGAGCGCTTCGAAGGCTTTCCGGCACGACTCGTCACCGGTCAGGTAGTACAACTCGACAAGTCCCATGATCGGATGCAGGCTCTCCCATCGCGGTTTGGGGGTCTGGAAGAACTCCTTCCCGGCAAGCGGCGCCTGCAGATAGTCGCCGGCCAGATGCTTGCCGCCCGCGTCCTTGGCCGCAAACTCGTCAAGGATCTGCTTGGCGAGCTCCAAATGCCGCGGCACGCCGGTCTTCCGGTACAGCAGGCAGAGTGAATGGATCGGCGCCAGGTTCATTTCCGTGGATCCGGTCTCGACCAACCGTGGCGTATTCTTGTCCAGATACATGTCGCAGAGCAAGTCCGCGATCCGCCCGGCGGCGGTCAGAGCCGCGTCATCGCCCGACACCTCGTTCCACAGGAGCAATCCGAGGATCATGTGATAGCTAGACCACGTGTCCCAGTTGTTGGCGCAGTTTGGAGCCTGATTGGTCAGGCGCGATCCCTGCGGCCAGCAGCCCAGGTAGCCGTCGGTCGCCTGGCAGGCGCACAACTCCTTGACGAACCGTTCGATATGGGAATGGAGTTTGCCAGCACCGGTGAGCCGGAGTACTTGCACCGCATGCGTCAGATACTTGCCTGCGAACTCGCCGGCCCATGGGACCATTTTCCGATAGGGCTTGCGGTCGCGGTCCCTGAACATGGCCAGCATTGCCGGATTGGCAGCGGGCGCGGGCAGAATCCACTGCTCGGTGACGGCCGCAAGCCGCCGGCCGATCTCGCCTTCAAGACGAAATTCCGTTTGGAGCGACGCGGTCAAGGCCGGGTGATGTGTTGTCGTAATTGTCGTCGTTGTCTGTGTTGTCTTTGGCGGCATGGGAATGTCTCCGTAGTGTGTGGCAGCCTTGATGCCGGCCGCGACCAAGCGCCGCGCCGTCCCGGCACGGCCTCCGGGAGCGAACCGTGGCGGGCATGGACCGGCACCAGCGCAGGCGTATGTATATCATGCCTGGAAAGTACACCGCTTGCTTACTTAAAGGAATGGCTGAAATGTCGCGCTTCATGTATATTCTGACATGAAGCGCGATCCGAACCTGTACTTCAGCAACCGCGACCGACGCATGACCTCTCGCTCTGCGCCCGGTTGACATCCCTCCGCGGTCTTCTACATTAAGGGCTGCTCAGCCTTCAGTGGCCTTTCCTGATGCCGGAGTGGCGGAACTGGCAGACGCGCAGGACTCAAAATCCTGTGCCCGCAAGGGCGTGTGGGTTCGATTCCCTCCTCCGGCACTTTTCATTGCGCCCGCAGCGAAAAGCGCCGCCACGGTGCAGCCCCGAGCGGCGCGAGGGGCGAAGCCGGGCCCGGCGACATCACGCTCCCCCCTGCCTCCGGTTCTCTCGTCCCGATGTCATTCACCCCATCCCTGCGCTCCGGTCCGCTGCCGGTCCGTTTCGGGCCCGCCGCGCCGGAGCAATCCTGGCCGCCCTGGCAGGCGATTCGCGGGCCGCGCGGGCAGTTGCCGGCGGACCTCCGGGGCGGACGACCCGACAGGGGCGCCACGCACCGTGGCTGGAGGCCGAATTCGCGATGCTGCTGCGCCTGGTGATCCCCGTGGGAAAGCTGGCCATCGGCCTGTTCCTGGGCGACGCCGTGCCGCTGCCGCACCCGTCCGGCGCGTCGCCCTGGCACCGGACCGAGACAGGAAAGTCGCTGCTGGCGCGGGCGATGAGGCTGATTGGGGAGCAACCGGGCCTCATGGCCGGGCACCGTCGCGCCTGAAGGGATGATCCCGGCTTGGGCAAGTGCAGCCGTAAGACACCGACGGCCACGGCATGGATGGGCATCTCGTCCCAAGTTCGTCCGTCCAGGATGCGCCCCGCCTGCTTCTTCCGCGTCCCTCCCCACTGCTTGAAGGAGAACGGAACCCCAGCCGCGTGGCACTGCGCGCGGATGACCTGTCCGTTATTACGATCTTCCTGCGCTCACAGCGTCGCCAGTTCCAGCCGGGCCTTGCGTTTCTCCCAGTCGGGCAGGCAGCGGGTCAGGAGGCGGTGGAACTGGCGGCCGTGGTCGGGGTGCTTGAGGTGGCAGAGCTCGTGCATGATGACGTACTCGATGCACGCCAGCGGCGCCTTCGCCAGTTCCGGGTTGAGGACGATGGTCCCCGGGCGGGTGTAGCTGCCCCAGCGGTGCGGCATGCGCCGCGTCTTCACCTCGGGGGCGACAATCCCCTCGGTCTTCAGCTTCGCGACGCAACGCGCCGTGTACTGGGCGAAGATCGCCCGGGCGTGCCGGCGGTACCACAGCTCGACCCGCTCGGCAATGGTCTTGGTGTCCCGCGGGTGGGGCAGGAAGACGTGGAAGTACCGGCCGATGAGCCGGACCTCCGGCGGACCCGGCCGCGCCGTGATCTTGAGCCGGTACTGGCGGCCCAGGTAGTGGTGGCTCTCACCGCTGACGTAGCGCTTGGGCGGCGGCAGGGGCTGGAACTGCTCGAAGTGCGCCACCTGCCTGAGCACCCACGCCGCGCGCCGGGTCACCCGCGCGTCCACGTCCGCGGCCGCCTTCCCGGCCGGGGCGTGCACCACGACGCGCCGGTCCGGGTGGACGTCGATCCGCAACTGCCGGCGCCGCTCGAACACGAGCCGGTACTCGACGGTGCGGGAGCCGTACGCCACGCGCCGGATGTCGCCCCGGTCAGCCTTCGGCTTCACGACGGGTACCTCACCTTCGCGATCTCCAGGCACTTCTCCATGGCGGCGTCGATGTCGCCGAACGTCAGGGCCACGCCGTACTCGCCCTTCAGCTCGAAGAGCAGGTCCTCGATCGCGGTGCGCATCCGGTTCTGCACGTCGGTGTTGTCCTCCCAGTTCACGATGCGCATCTCCCGGACGATCCGGTCGATCTCAAGGCTCGCGCGGACGGCCAGGGGCGGCCGCGGCCGCTCCTCATCCCCGTACGGGGGCGGGGTCTCCCTCAGCTCCTTCGCCGCTTCGCCCGCGCCCGTCGCCTCGTACTTGCCGAGCGTTTCGCGGATCTCGCCGTAGAACGCGGCCGGCACGGTGCCGGGCGTCAGGTCACCGGGGATGTCGGTGTCGGTGTGGTTGCGGACCTGGCCCAGGATCTCCGTGACCTTGGCCAGGTACTCGGCGTCGGTGAGACGGTGCTGGCGGAACGCCTCGATGGTGTCCTCGATCATGCGGCTGAACTTCTTGTAGAACGCCGGGTCCTCACGCTCCCACTTCTCCCTCAGGGTCCGCTTCGTCCGGTGCGCGATGGTGTCCGCCTTGGATGCCGTGCCGTGCACGCGCTCGACCTCTTTCGCGAACGCGTCCGCGTCGAAGATGTTCACCAGGCCGGTCAGTTGCTCGACCTCGCGCGTGCCCACGTGTGCGTCGATGAGCTTTTGCACGCGCCGCTCGTATTCCTTGAAGTCGACCACCTCGGCGTACCGCCGCCGCACGGCCGTCCGGAGCTTGCAGAAGAACGCCAGGTCGCACTTGTACCGCTCCACGGCCCGGTCGGGGGTGGTCTCGATGAAGCCGACGCTGGAGAGCGCGACCTGGAGCGTGCGGGCGAAGACCGACAGCCGCTCGTAGAACCGGTTCCGCAGCGCCACGTCGGCCAGGAGCACCTCGAACGCCTCCTCGTCCTTCGTGTTCGTCAGCCCCCGGAAGACGTCCCACACCTCCGCGTGCCGCTGCGGCAGCTTGGCGATCTCGCGACTGACGTCGGTCAGGGCGTCCTGTACGTCTTCCTCGTCGAAACCCGCCAGGGCGCTCGGCAGACCGCCGTAGAGGTCCAGCGCCTGGTCCAGCTTCCCCAGCACGCCGTAGTAGTCGATGATGTAGCCGAAGTCCTTGCCCTCGCAGAGCCGGTTCACGCGGGCGATGGCCTGGAGCAGGCTGTGACTTTCGAGCGGCTTGTGCAGGTACATCACCGTGTTGCGCGGCGCGTCGAACCCCGTCAGCAGCTTGTCGACGACGATGATGATCTCCGGGGCGTCCCCGTTCTTGAACGCATTGATGAGCTGGCGGTTGTACTCCTTCTCGCTGCCGAACCTGGCCATCATCTTCTTCCAGAACCGGACCACCTCCTCGGTGTTCTCGTCGAACACGTCCTCGTTGCCCTCGCGGTCGTCCGGGCCGGAGATCAGCACCTCGCTGGACACCATGCCGAACTCGTCGAGGAAGTCCTTGTACCGGAGCGCGGCCGCCTTGCTCATGGTCACGAGCTGGCCCTTGAACGGCGTGCCCTGCCACGTGTCGCGGTAGTGCGTGCCGACGTCCCAGGCGATGCGCATGATCGTCTGCCGCGACTTCTGCACCTGCGGCGTGCCGCTGCACTTGCGCTTGAGGTCGGCGCGCTGGTCCGGCGTCAGCGCCTCGGTGTACTTCTCGAACCAGGTGTCCAGGGGCACGGCGTCGACGTCCTGCGGGACGTGCCGGCCCTCGTAGAGCAGGGGCACGACGGCCTTGTCGTCGACCGCCTGCTGGATCGTGTAGCAGGGCTGGATGATGCCGCCGAACCGCACGGCCGTATTCTTCTCCCGCTTCAGCAGCGGCGTGCCGGTGAAGCCGATGTAGCAGGCGTTCGGCAGCGCCTTGCGCATCTTGGCGTGGCGCGGGCCGTACTGGCTGCGGTGGCTCTCGTCGACCAGGACGAAGATGTTCGGGCTCTCGTTGCGCACGTCGCCCCGCCCGACCGCCGCCTCGAACTTGTCGATGACCGTCGTGATGATCTGCGCCTTGCTGCTGGCGAGCAGCTCCCCGAGGTTCCAGCCGCTCCGGGCCTGGGCGACCTCGTGCCCGGTCTGGAGGAAGGTCTTGTGGATCTGGTCGTCCAGGTCGACGCGGTCGGTGACGATCACGATCTTGTGGTCACTGAGGCCCGGCGTCATAGCCAGCGCCTTCGCGAAGAAGACCATGGTCAACGACTTGCCGCTGCCCTGGGTGTGCCACACGACCCCGCCCTGCCGGCGCCCGTCCGCGCCGCCCTGGCGGATGCGGTCCATGAGCGTCCGCACGCAGAAGTACTGCTGGTACCGCGTGATCTTCTTCTCGCCTGCATCGAAGATGACGAAGCGCCGGGTCAGTTCGAGCAGGCGCTCGGGCCGGCAGAGCGCGAACAGCGCACGGTCCTGCGCCGTGACCATGCGCGACGTGCAGTCGTACGCACCGGGTTCCTCCGTCAGCAGGCCGGGGGCGCTGCCCCCAGACCCCCGCCGGGGCGTCGCAGACTCCCCGGACCCCTCGGCGTTGTACAGCGAGCCGGCAGACCGGCTCGCTGTACGGCGTGCCGTCTCGGGAATCGACGCGCGTTGCTGCGCGTCGATTCCCGAGACCGACATCGGGAGGTCCGGAGGGCCAATGGTCCTCCGGCGGGGGTGCGGGGGCGGCGCCCCCGCATCCTGCTCCGTCCCGAACGCTGTCGACCGATCGACTAGCGCCTGCAGTGCCGCGTCGTCGAGGTTCTCCTTCCACACGCTCCAGAACTTCAGCGGCGTGCCGACCGTGCCGTACTTCGCGTCGTTCTTGCTCACGGCCAGGAGCACCTGGCCGTAGAGGAAGAGCTGCGGGATCTCGTCGTCGCGCTGGTTGCGCAGGTGCTGGGACACGGCCTGGTCGACCGGGCTCTCGTTCGCCGCCGTCGCCGCCGGGCTCTTGCACTCGATCACCGCCAGCGGGATGCCGTTCACGAACAGCACCACATCCGGCCGGCGCGTCTCGTGGCTGGCCGTGCGCTCGACCGCGAACTCCTCCGTCACGTGATAGACGTTGTTCGCGGGCCTCTCCCAATCGATATAATTCAGCGTGAAGCTCTTGCTGTCGCCGTAGATGCTCTGCTGCAGCGACTTGCCCAGGCAGAGCAGGTCGTACAGCTTCTCGTTGGTCCGCACCAGTCCGTCGTACGGCTCCGACTTGAGCGCCTGGATCGCCGCCTGGATGTTCGCCTCGCTGAAGGCGTGCTCCGCGCCCTTGAACACGATCCGGTTGATCTTCCGGAGTTGCGCCTCGAGCACGGCGTCGAGGAGCACGCTCGCGCGCCGCCCGCCCCGCAGCTCCAGCGCCCGCTCCGGCACGAGGTACGTGTACCCCAGCGCCTGCAAGACCTGCAGCGCCGGGACCTGGGAGATCCGGTCTTCGGCAAGGGATGGGGTTTCGTACGCCATGAATCCGTCCCATTAATCGAGCAAGAGTCTCAGGACACGTAGATGATTAATAGAAACATACTGTGCTGCAATTACTTAGGAACGTCGAGCGTGTCCAGGCCGTTAATATTCCTTTTGTTCCTTTAATCGGCCCCGGCCGGTGTCCAGAATCGGCCCCAACAGGCGACACTATCGTGGCTCCGTCCGCGCGGACCTGCGCGTCCCCGCCGGCCCCTGGACCTGAAGTCGCTCGTCCGTCAGCCGTTCTCATCAGCCCCAACGGGGCGGCCTCACCGTAGCCCAGGGCAAGCGCAGCGCCGCCCTGGGACGGGGACGACACCCCGCAATTGCGCCCTGAAGGGGCGCCTCAATCCCATACGTACCGTTCGTCGTATTGGATACCATACCGCTCCAAGAACGCCCGGAATTCCTCCTGAAACGACTGCCGCCGATGATGCTCGACCTGGCCGTCGATGTACGACTCGACCTCCATCACCCGCGTCGGCCCCACTGAAAACGCGCCATACCCGTTCTGCCAATAGAACCCGCCGTGGTCCGCCCCGAGCGTCTTCACGAACTTGGAACTCTCCTGCTTCACCTTGCCGATGAGGGTTACCGGATCGACCTTCTTGCCGAGGTCGACGAGCATGTGTACGTGATCGTCCGGCCCGCCCGCGTGTACATGCGGGCAGCCGCAATCCCGCGCGATCGTCGCAAGGTACGCGTGGACGCGGGCGCGGATGGCGTCGTCCAGCCAACGTTGGCGGGCCTTGGTCGAGAAGATGACGTGGGCGTAGATCTGGCAGAAGGACTGCGGCATTCCGTTGTCGCTCCGTTTCGGGGTGAGGACCCCTTTCAGGGCTCTTTCTTCCGTCTATCTTCCTTCCCAGGGCGGCGCTGCGCTTGCCCTGGGCTACGGTGAGGCCGGCCCGTTGGGCCTGGAATCGTTACATGCACGGGGGATTTCACCCACCGTGTCTCGGTCGCGCACTGCCGCATCAGTCTCAGGTACCGCACTACTGCGACGTCGATCCTTCGGACTCCTGGGACGGGTAGACGACCCCAGGCTGGCCCAGGTGCGTACCCAGAAAACGAACGGCGCGCTCAAGCGTCCCGAAGCATGGCAGACCGGACTCCCGCAGTGCAACGAAGTCAAGCATGCGGGTCAAGGGAAGCTGGTCGAGCGTGGGCTTATAGCTTCTGCCTCGAGGCAAACGGTCCGAAAGCCATTCCTTGATTCCCCGCGTCTGCTCAGGATTGCCGTCGTACGCAGTCCCGTCCAGGAAACCGCCGCGTTCATTGCCCCGCTCGTCGCGCCAGGTCTTGCCCGCCATCAGCGGCAGGCACGGCAGGAAGAGGGTCTCGTACTCCTTGTGCAGAAGTGCCACCGCCGCCGGGAATGGCAATGCTTCGCTCCGCAGCCAGGTTGCTGCCTCCGGGCCCCGGACCATGGGGCAATCGTCGTCGAGGTCCGCGTCCCGCAGCACAAGCAGCATGTCGGCGTCACCGCGTGCCCGAACGATCCTGCATGCTTCCCGCGCCTTCTGTTCGAGGTGCAGCCCGCGCCAGCGCAAGGGCTGGGCCCAATGGGCGTATGGCAGCCCAAGGTCATACCATAGACGGGTGAGGAGGTTGAGGACCGCCTCGACCTCGCCCTGTCCCTCGACGATGACATAGCCACGCCCCATGGTTCAGTTCTCCGCCACGGCCAGCGCGTCGGGTTCGTCGGGCTGCAGGCCTTCGGTCCGGGCCACTTCGCCCAGTGTCATGAGGTGCTTCCGCACCATCTCGACCTGGCACCGGTGCAGTTTGGCCACCGCGGTCACGCCCCCTGTTCGCGTGACCACCCGGACATCGTCCGCGTTGAGCAGGTCGAGCAGCTCGGGGCAATGGGTCGTCACCAGGACCTGCGTCTTGCGTGCCGCCTCGTGCACGAAGTCGTAGAGCAGCCGGATCGCGCCCACGTGAACGGTCAATTCCGGTTCTTCGATACCGATCAACCGCGGCGCCGGGTCCTGGAGCAGTGCCGTCAGAATGCCCGCGAACCGCAGGGTCCCGTCGGATTCCTGTGCTGCATCGAACCACTTCAGCCGCTTCCCGCGACCGCGTTGACCGTCCTGTGCCTGCGGCAGGTGGAAGAACTCCGCGGTCAGGAACCCGGCGACCGGGCTGACGCGAACGTCCGTGATGTCGCCGGTCAGCCTGCCGAGTGCCGCTTTCATGTCGGACTTGGCGTCATCGCCGATGCCACGCAGGATCGTTGTCCAGTTCTCGCCGTGCCGCCGCATCGGGCGGATCGGATCGTGCTTCTGCGGCTGGCGCAGGGTGTCGGGGAACACTGAATACACCTCGACATCGCGCAGGGCGTCGGCCAAAGGTCGGAACCGCTCGTCGCCCGCCACGACCGGCAACGCCAGGCGTCCGTGCGACACATCGGGCCGCAGGTCCGACGGACCATGCCACCCGGTCGCGTCCACGGTGAACTCGTGGTCCTTGCGCAGGAAATCGTCCGCCGGGGTCAGCCAACCGTGTTCGTGCTTGACCCGGTACTCCTCCGCTCGATCCCCGGTCAGCTCGAACTCGTAGCCGCCGTTGAACACCTGGTCGCTGACAAGGATCCGGATCTTCAGGTTGAACGGGCGCCCGGAACTCCAGCGTCGTACCGCGCGGATGCCATGACGGCTGGTGATGGCCGAGTCGAGTCCGAGTCGCAGTGCCTCGGAGACAAAGCGGAACGCGTCGGCCACATTGCTCTTGCCCGAGCCGTTCTGCCCCACCAGGGCCGTGAACTGGCCCAGGTCCAGCCGCACGTCCTCGCCCAGACTCCGGTAGTTCGAGACTTCCAGTCGCGTGATCATCGCCAGAACCCCCTGCGCTCAAGTCAGGTCAATCTGCCACAAGGTACACCATGGGCAGCGCTATGTCACCGGCCACGTACCCCTCGGTCGCGAGAACGACGCTGCTCGTAGGTGCTCCCATTCGAAGTAGTTCAACGTGAAGCTCTTGCTGTCGCCCTAGATGGCCCAGACCCGGAGTTGTCGCTCAATCTGATCCTTCTTTTGCCTCGATGCGCGAGATTGCGTCTCTCAGTTTACGAAGGGGGGCGCGACCACTCTTGGTTTCGGCAGGCAGGGATGAGAGCATGTCCTTCACATTCCCCTTGTCTACATAACCCCGTTTCGGTGTGCCCTTGCCAATTGACTCCGCAATGGCCTCGATGACCGTTTTCTGTTTGTCTTTGCCTAAGGACCACAGGCAGCCTAGGGCTTTGTCGAGGCTTGTGGTCTTGAACCGTATCTGGCCCCGCTCGTTCACGAAGCATTCGGCCAGGATGCCTCGGACAAAGCAGGCGGGCCATTCGCCACCCTCAGCCTTTCCGACCGCCTCAAGAAGGGAGAGTGATGATCTGGCACCGCCGTCCGCCGACTGGAGGATGTTCCGTCCCAATTCCTCCTGTTCTTGCTCAGTCAGGCTGGATACCCCCTCCGGCCCCTCTGACCTGACCATGTCCGCGATAGGATTCTGGTGGTACCAAGTATGAGATTCCAGACCCTGGATCAGATGCCGGAAGACCGTCTTGAGCCGGAGACCGGAGGATCTGAGCCACTCAGCGCCAGCTTGTGTCATACGGGAGGCCCCAGTGCCAACCTTCTCGCTGATGAGGATCTCGAAACGTTTGGTTTGGCGATCACTGAGCAGACCACGCTGCGATGCTGACTCCAAAAGTCTCAGGCGAGTAGGATGAGTCTTGCCTTGCTCCAAAATGCTCCCGATGATGTAGTCCTGAGCGCGCGTCCCAACCTTGGGGAACAGGGAAGGGGCAGTAAGGATCGAACTTGCTGATTTCGGGTACTCTTGGGCGAATGCATGCCATTCGGAGGGATCGAGGATCTCACAGCCAGACTTTTCAAGGGCCGACTTTGCGAAGCACTTGCCGCGCCTGGCAAACAGCCGCACTGACGCGTCGTCAATCATTGGTTCCAGGCGCTTACAGCATTCCTTCAGGAGCCAAGCGTGGACAGTCCCATCTATGCGGCTGACCGTTTCAGCCGCAAACTCTCTCACCCGCTCAGGGCTATCATCCAGGTAGTGCGGGTCCTCAAAGAGGTCGGTCAGCACCCTTTGCGCGAATCCGTGTTTCAGCTTAACGGGTTGGGAAAGCACATGCCTTGACACGACCGCCGCGGCGCCTACGAGTTGCTCAGCCAGTGGAGAGACCTCATATGGATGGCCGTAGACGCAACGCATCTCGTAGACGTGGAACAACTCCGCATATGCTGTGTCATCGATGAAGCCGTATTCCTTTGCCTTATCGAGGACCAACTTGTCAACCGCCTTGTGTTCCTTCTCCTTCGTCTCAATGTCACCGACGATCTTGCCCGCATTGCCATCGCGCTTCTGCGCCTCACGGAAACGTCGTTTGAGGGACTCGGCGCAGGCAAGCCAGACCAGAACGTAGGCACCCCTCAGTGCACCCGCCTTCGCTGCCAGATCCGCCTCTTCCAGTAGAGGGCGATCCTCGGACGCGAGCACGTTCTCAAGATAGCGACTCAGGTCAACTGACATCCTCTGTGGTCTCCCTGGTTGTGACCCTCACCTTCCCCGTCAGCAGTTTCTGCATGAGGCCTTTCTTCTGCTGCTGCAGTGCGGCCAAGTGCCGGCGTAGAGCACTGAGTTCAGCGTCGCAGACGCGAAGTGCTACGGCGATGCGCTTTTGCTCCGGGACAGGCGGCACGAGGAGGGTCATCTTGAAAAAACCGTCGGCGGGGAGATTCAGCAAACCGTCATTTCGCACCCCGGAGTTGATGAGTCGCGACAACTGGCCGTTCAGTAAGCCAAGTTGGAAGTAGAACGCGTAGAAACCTGGATCAACGTTGTCCCCCTTGCCCCGAAAGCAGAAGTAGACATGGGGCACGGCTGCCTGCTCATACTCCATCAGCCTGTGGATGCACCCCTGCGGGTAGGCGTCTGAGTTGCCCTTGTTGTAGGCGAATTCACCCCGGCGCAACAGAATGTAGTCTTGGAGTTGCTTGCCCGCGATGACCCTGCTGAACTTGTCGCGCTGTCGTACGAACCCAACGGTTGCCGTGATGCTCAGTGGTTCGGCATCCCGCGCATCGCCGACCGTGCGCGTCACGCGTTCAAAGACGTCGGACAGTCTTGCCCTAGACCAACCTGCGGGCAGGACGTCTGGTCCACCTGTCGGCCGCCCGAACTGCGGGAAGCGCAGCTTGCCGGCGAGGATCTGTTGCATGAGTCCTTTCTTGAGGCGCTGCTTGGCGGCGATGAGGTCCCCGATCTGCTCGATGGCCCGGTCCCAGGTCGAGAGGATCTCGGCGATCTTCCGCTGCTCGGGGAGAGGGGGGAGATACACTCGCGTTGACAGGATCTTGGCCGGAGATGTATGCCTCACCTTCGTGCCGCCAGCAGTGACCGATATGTGCCGCCGGACAGGATCTGCGTTCAGCAGACGGAACAGGAAGTCACGGTGCAGACGCCGTTGGTCACGGATCGACACGAGTCCCAGGCGCTGATTGTGCAGGTACTTCCCTCCTGCCGGAATTATCGCGGGGCTCCCGAGTAACCCCTCCGCCTGTTCAGTCATCGCAACGATAAGGTCGCCCGCCTTCAGGAGGTACTCTGGCGGGAACTCGGCTGTGTAGTACCTGTCATGCTCTCCCCGACTGCGAAAGCCACCTTCCTCGAAGAAGTTCCCAGGCGTCAAGACAACGCACTCCCCAGAGTCGGCAAAGTGCTGGCTCTTGAACGCATACCCGTGTTTGATGCTGATGAGGTCCCCGAGGAGACTTGTGCACCACTCCACCGGGATCTCGCCGATGGGGGTTTGCTTGGTCTTCTGGCTGGCCTTGAGGTGGGCGATTCTCATTTTCCCTATCCCAACAGGTTACGGACTGCAACCATGAGTTCATCGAGGTACTCCATCCCAGCCAGTCGCTCTTCGTCCGGCAGGCTCGCGGCCAGGCCGCTTCGTGCGAACTTCGCACCGGCGCTTTCCCGCATCAGTTTGCGGAGTTCGGACATCTGCAGCAAGGGCGGGAGTTTGGCGAAGGCGTCCGGCTGAATACAGAACCAGATGGCCTCCAGAGCGGAAAGGAGTGGGGGCCAGCAGACCCAACTCAGGGCGCCTTGCTCCAGGTCCAGCAGCGCCTCCCATTTCTCCGGAGCCCCGAGCGAGTAGAACCGTTCGCGTCCCAGTCGCTTGGACATCACAAGGCCGGATCGGCTCATGTCGCCCACGGCGTCCTGAATGGTCCGATGGAAGTAGTACGTCTGGCGCGCGATGTCCGAGGCACCGGCCCGCCCCGAGACCAGAAGGAGCAGGACGATTTCGCAGCGGGCATTGACGCCGAAAAGCGCGCGCAGTCTCAACCACAGCGTGCTTTTCGCATGCGGTGGGAATTCGTTGGACAGTCCGCGCAATTCGAGAGGATTCCGCAGCCACCCATAGGACTTGAACACCGGGTCTGGCTCACCGACCAGCGGCAAGACGGCGTTATCGGCCCGGCGGAACAGGTACCGATCCTTCGGCTGTTCGTCCTCCGTCATGGCAAGGCGTCGCCACTTGATTCCCTTGCCGTGCTTACTCATTGCCCCCGCCACCGCGGCCAAGGCTGTGCCCCCCGTGAAACCCTCGCTCCGCATGACCGTCCTCAGACGTTGCACGTTGACGAACCGCTCGTTGGCCACCAGCCAGTCCAGGACCTCATCGAAGAGGCGCGGGTCGTACCGGCCGATGGTGCACGTGAATGCAAGCAGGGCCTCGGGGTCGATGGGCCAGCGGTCTCCAGTGTCGGCATGGCCTGCCACGCCCAGGGCCGACCACTGCCGCCACAGGAACCGCAACAGCAGGTCCAAGTACTCCGACCTAAATTCTGTCAGCGACTGTGCCATGTCCTATCTTCCTCAACAGTTCGCGGAGGAGCCAGGCAAAACCTTCGGACGGGTCGTAGGTGCGTGCCCAACGTGCAGCCCTCTCCAATTCCTCCGCGGTCGGATCGAGAGCAAGCAGGTCGTCAAGATGCCGCCCGCCCCCTTGATCGGCGGCGGCCGGGAGTTTGAAGTGGATCTGGTCCAGGCGTCCGATGAAATACACCGTGAGTCGGTTCCCGTAGACCCGCTTCTCTGCTCTCTCCATGAGGCCCTCGGGCAGGCCGGCACGGTAGATCCCACCGTCCCCACGACTCGGCCCGTTGTTGAGCCACTTCACGGGCAGACCCAGGTCAAGACGTGTCTGTTCGGCGGCGGCTACGAGCGCAGCGGGAAGCGGCTCAGGATCCAGCAATGCCCCATTCTCGTCTGCCAACGCCACGACGTCTACGTCCTTGGTCGTGGGTCGGGACACAAGCCGTTGCGCAATGAGTGCCGCCCCGCCGCATACGACAAGTGCAAGCGGCGTGGACCCGTCGAGTTCCAGGCGTGCCGCGAGCAGCGCGAATGCCTCATGAAGCTGTTTGTCGTCTAGCCTGTCCATTTTAGTGGTGCGATAGTTGTCCCGTTATAATAGTACGGCATAACCAGCATATCAACTACAAAGCATTATGTTTGTTACTTTGTGGTGGTGGGCTTTTCTTCGTCGCTCATGGCCGTGTGTGATCATATTCGGTGAACCGGCCCTTCAGGCCGGATGGGGCCTGTGTTTCCGTTTCCCAGGGCGGCGCTGCGCTTGCCCTGGGCTACGGTGAGGCCGGCCCGTTGGGCCTGGGGCTGCTTGTTCGTACCTTCTTCCGCGGTGCTCCGCGTCGCCAGCCGCGCGCGGTATTGCGCGTCCAGGTTCAGCCAGAACTTGGGCGACTGGCCAAACGCGTTGCCGAGGCGTGTGGCCAGGGCGCGGGTCACGGGGAGTCGATTGTGCAGGAGATGGACGGCTTCCCCGTAACTCAGGCCCAGTTCCGCCGCGAGCGTCCGGCGGTTCCAACCGTAGAACTGTAGCTCCTCGGCGATGCTGTCGCCTGGGCCGAGCAGGACGAATGGTGTGTAGTGCGTCATGGCGCCGAGCCTCCCTGCCCGTCGAGAGTCAGGACCACGTGCCGGAACGGGGGCGTGTAGTCGCTGCCCACATTCCAGCACCGGACGCCGTTGATCTGTACGTCGTGGACCGGGCGGTGCGTGTGGCCGCAGACGGCGTAGTCGGGCTTGACCCGGTCCAGCAGCCAGGTCACGCCGCTGAAGGCATTGTACGGGCTCGACGGTTTCGACATGTGTGCGTTCAGGGCGGGGTGCGGGACGCAGTGCGTGCACAGGACACGGACCGTGTCAGGTTCGGCGGCGCAGTCGGTGATGGTCTGGGCGCAGCGCTGGCATTCCCGGACAGGGTCGAACTCGCGGATTTCGCCGTCGCGCCAGGTGTGGCCCGCGAAGTCGAGCAGATCCTGTCCGGGCACGGTGGCGAGGCTGCCGTCGTACCACAGGACGTTGCCGAAGAACTGGACATCCCCGATCCGGTGGCTCCCGATGATGTCGAGGTAGTGCACGTTCCACGTCGCCGGGTCGTAGAGGAGCCGGTAGCGGTTCAGGACCTGCTCGACGGTGCGGCCGATGAACTCGTGGTTCCCGAGTACGGCAACGACCGGGACGGGGCTGAACACCCGTGCCAGTTCGCGGTAGGGGTGGGCCTCGGACTGCTCGTCGAACACGTCGCCGGCGATGAGGACCGCGTCCGGCGCCGTCGCGGCGAGAAGCCCCGCGAGCCAGCGGTCCTGTTCCGCCACGGCGGCGCGGTCGGACTCGAGCCGGTGCAGGTCGGCCAGGCAGAGGATTCGCAGGCCCTTACTCACGCTTGACGACCTCCCAGTGTCCGCCCTTGGCCGGACCGATGCGGCGGAGTTCTCCGCGTTTCTTAATCTGGGCGAGCTGGTACTTCACGCCGTCTTCCGTAATGTCACCCAGTGCTTCGCTGATCTGCCGTCTACCCAGGTCCGGCTGTGCGCGGAGCAATGCCAGAATCCTGTCCTCCGTTTTCTGGGTAATTTTCCGGGTAGTTTCTTGGGTAGTCTTCCCCGGCGTTTTGCCCGGCGTGTCCCCCGGCGTTTTGCCCGGCGTCACGCCGGCGCGTTGGGTCCTGACGGTCATCGTGCCAGCCCCAGCTCCTTCAGGTATCCGGCCATCTCCCTCCGCGTCTCGACCAGTTGGCGCTCAAGGTCCTCGATCTCTTTCTGCACGGCGGGGATGTCGACCTCCGGCTCGGGCTCGAACGTGTCGACGTAGCGCGGGATGTTCAGGTTGTACTCGTTCTCCTTGACCTCGGCGGCGGTCGCGCGGTGCGCGTACTTGGGCACGGACTTGAAGGCGGTGAACGCGGCGAAGATGCGGTCGAGGTCTTCGGGGCGGAGCCGGTTCTGGTTCTTGCTGTCGGCGTAGTCGCGGCTGGCGTCGATGAAGAGGATGTCGGTCGTGGTCTTGCCCTTGTTGAACACGAGGATGGCTGCGGGGATGCCGGTGCCGTAGAACAGGGTCGCGGGGAGTCCGATGACCGCCTCCAGCAGGTTCTCCTGGATGAGCTTCTCGCGGATGCGGCCCTCGGCGCCGCCGCGGAACAGCACGCCGTGGGGGACGATGACCGCCACCCGGCCCTCACCGGGCAGGGCGATCTCGACCATGTGGCTGATGAAGGCGTAGTCGCCCTTGCTGGTCGGCGGGATGCCGCGGTGGAAGCGGTTGAACCGGTCGGTCGGCGCGTAGTCCGCGCCCCACTTGTCGAGGGAGAAGGGGGGATTGGCGACGACGCAGTTGAAGCGCATGAGGGAGTCGCCCTCGATGAGCTTCGGGTTGGTGATGGTGTCGCACCACTCGATGCGGGCGCTGTCCATCTCGTGCAGGAACATGTTCATGCGGCAGAGCGACCAGGTCGAGCCGTTGGACTCCTGGCCGAACAGGGAGAAGTTCGGCGACCTGATCTCGCGGGCGACCTTGATGAGCAGCGAGCCGGACCCGCAGGCGGGGTCGCAGATGCGGTCGCCGGGCTTGGGCCGGACCAGCCTGGCCAGGAGCGCGGAGACCTCGGCGGGCGTGTAGAACTCGCCCGCCTTCTTGCCGGCGCCCGATGCGAACCTCGCGATCAGGTACTCGTAGGCGTCGCCGATCACGTCGTTGCTCGCCAGGTGGGACGGCCGCAGGTCGAGCTTGGGGTTGGCGAAGTCCTCCAGCAGCGACTTCAGGCGGCGGTTGCGCTCCCGGGTCTGGCCGAGGTTCGCCTCCGAGTTGAAGTCGATGTTGCGGAACACGCCCTCCAGCTTCTCCTTGTTCTCGTCCTCGATGCGCTCCAGGGCGACGTTGATCAGCTCGCCGATGTTCGGCTCGTTGCGCTGCCCCAGGAGCGTCTCGAAGTCGCACTCGGCGGGCACGCGGAACCGCTCGCGGCTGAGGGCGCGGTCGACGCGCGCGTGGTCGCCGCCGTACCGCGCGGCGTACTGCTCGCGCTTGTCCTTCCAGAGGTCGGACATGTACTTGATGAACAGCATCACGAGGATGTAGTTCTTGTACTCCGACGGGTCGACGGCGCCGCGGAACGTGTCGCAGGCCTTCCACAGGATGTCGTTGATCTCGGACTGGGTGATGGGTTCGGTCATATGCCCGCAGATCTCCTCTTTCCTCGTGCCCGTCCTACTCGCCCCTCGCAGCCCGCGCGCAGACGGCTTCCACAAGCATAGCACGTCGGGCGCGGATCGCCTCGCAGAGCTGCCGTTCCCGTTGCTGGAGCGCGACCAGGGCGCAGATCCGGTGCTGCACTTCCGTGCTCGGCACGTCGACCTCCAGCGTCTCGACCGCCCGGCGGTGGATCTGCAGGATCCCCGTCCCGCCGGCCTGTCGCCGGACCTGCGCCTGCACCGGCGGCTGGTTGAGCGCCCAGCACAGGAACGCCGGCAGAACGACCGCCGGGTCCGGCCTCACTATATACAATAAAGAACACGCGAGGGTTGGCTCCGGCGGCTCGGGCACGAGGGCCGCCCCCAGCCGGCTCCCGCGGGCGATGAACAGAACGTCGTCGCCCCGCAGTTCGTACCGCCCGGGATCACGCTCCGGCACGACTCGGACTGCATCATCGAAACGCAGCACGCCGTCGATGCCTATGTCGCGGATCTGGACGATCACGTGCGACCCGTTCGGCTGCGGCCGCAACGACGTTCGGGCCTGGTAACCCAGTTGGATCTCGGCAATGTCCTTAAGCAAGCGTCGCATGGATCGGTTTTGTTCTCCATCACACTTTTTCGCACAGTAGACTAGCTACACACTTATAAATACTGCGTCTTTTGGCTGATGTCAAGAGGTTTATGTGGCTTTGTGACAGCAGTATCACTCCTACTGCTATCTTGTTTGTGGGCTCTGCGCAAGGCTGTCCCTGGCCTTGCCATCTGGCCGCTCATTCGGAGCGTCTGCGCGAATTGCGGCTACAGATGCCCCGAGATCTGTGCCCCTCTTGAGCTGATGGGAGGCGACAACTATGGCCTGCGGCGTGGTTAGCTGCTGAACCTGTTCACCTGCCGCGCGAGGCGGCAGGAGTCCATCTACTACAGGTTGTGGCTACTGGAGTCAAGTCAAGGGGATACCCCTACGCCTCGTTTTCGGCCTGCCTCGCTTTAGAACGTTCAAATCCATGTCACTTGATTTTTCCGTGTACGGTCGTATGTTCTGAGTATTAAAACGTTTGAATACCGGACCATCGGACCGATGGAACTGACCCTCAAGAAGATCGCGGCCATGTTGGACGTCTCGCCGGCGACGGTGAGCCTGGCGCTGAAGCAGGACCCGCGCGTGGCGGCGCGGACCGGCGAGCGCGTCCGGACGCTGGCCCGCGAACTCGGCTATGTGCCCAACAACCTTGGCCGCGCCCTGCAATCGCGCCGCAGCGGCCTGGTGGCGTACATGCTGGCGGACATTGCGGGCTCGTTCTTCAACGAGATTCTCCAAGGCATTGGCGAGGTCGCCACGGAGCACGGCTACGGGCTGATGGTGGGCGTCACGCGGGGGTGTGCGGCGAGCGAGGAGACCCAGTTGCGTCTGTTCCGGGAGAAGCGTGTTGACGGCATCGTGGTGTCGTCCGGGGGCCAGTCTGCGACGCGCGATCAGCTTCTGCGGTACGAAGAGCGCGGGGTGCCGGTCATCGTGTGTTCGAGCGAGACGTTCGATGCGCGGATTCCGCACGTGCTCACCGACAACGAAGCGGGCGGGCGTTTGGCTGCCGAGCACCTGATCGGGCTGGGCCATCGGCGTCTGGCGTACTTTGGTCCGAGCCTCGCTCCGTGCCGGCGCTACGATGGGTGCGCCGTGGCTGCACTGGCGCACGGGTTGGCCCCGGTGCCGCGCGTGGCTTCGGAAGAGGACTTGGCGCGACTTCTGGCGAGTCGGTCCCGCCCCACCGGGCTGGTCACCTACGCCGACACCTTCGCGGCCAAGGCCAAGCATGTTGCCGAACAGGCGGGATTGCGCATTCCGCAGGACCTGTCCGTGGTCGGCTTTGACAACATGTGGTTCACGTCGTTACCGGAGTTTGACCTCACGACCGTGGCGCAGCCGCAGCGCGACATCGGTCGCGTGGCCATGGACATGCTGCTGGCGCGCCTCCGCGGTCAGGCCGCGGAGTCCCGGTTGCTGGCGCCGTCGCTGGTGGTGCGCGGCAGCACCGCCGCTCCCGCGGGCAGCAGGAGGAAAGAGGATAGGAAGAGCGGCAGACTGCGAGGTGTCAGGTGTCAGGACACACGAACGTCTCGATGATCTCGAAGAACCCGAAGAGCCCGATCCCCGTGTCCTCTCCCGACACACACCTGAAACCCGGAACCGGACAACCGGACATCCGGCTTCGAGCTGGGGTCACGACGGAAGACATTGCGGACGCGGAGTCCGCACTCAACACAAGCGAGGCATTACCATGAAGCAGGGCATGAAGGTCGGGATCGTGGGTTGTGGCGGGATTGCGCGGGCACATCTCGGCGCGTACAAGGAACTTGGCGCGCAGGTCGCGGTCGTTTTCGACGTGGTTCCGGCCGCCGCTGAGGCCATGGCGAAGGACATCGGCGCCAAAGTGGCGGCCTCCGTCGAGGAAGCGGCAGCCACACCGGGGCTGGAGGCGGTAAGCATCTGCACGCCGCCTGCCGTGCACTGCGACAATAGCCTGCCGTTCCTCAAGGCCGGGATCCCGGTGCTGTGCGAGAAACCGCTCGAAGTCAGTGTCGCATCGGCGCGTAAGCTGGCCGCGGCGGTGAAGAAGACCGGGACGCCGTTCATGACCGCCTACTGCCACCGCTTCCACCCGGCGGTGATCAAGCTCAAGGAACTGCTCGCCGCCGACGTGCTGGGCCGGCCGCTGCTGATGCGCAACATCTTCGGCGGCTACGTGGACATCAGCAAGAACCACCGCGCCAACCCGAAGCTCTCGGGCGGCGGCACCATGGTCGACAACGGCAGCCACTCCTCGGACCTGTTCCGGTTCCTGGTCGGCGACCCGACGCATGTCTCGGCTGTGACTGCCAACATCATGCAGGACATTCCGGTCGAGGATATTGGGCTGATGCACCTGCAGGTCGGCGACAAGGCGCTGGGCGAGATTGTCGCAACCCTGTCGCTGCCGGTCTGCGGCAACTGGATCGAGCTGTACTGCAGCAAGGGCACGGCGGTCATCAGTTACTGGAACGAAGGACACGCCGACTTGTCGTACAAGCTGGCCGGGACCAAGGAACGCGTGACGGTGGACTGCTCCGGACTGCCGCAGCGCTTTCCCGGGCAGATGGCGCACTTCCTGGAGTGCGCGGAGAAGAAGTGCCAGCCGGCCACCACGGTCGAGGACGGCCTGAAGGCGACCAAGATCCTCTGCGCCGCCTACAAGTCCGCCCAAACCGGGCGCCGCGTAAAACTGAGTCTGTGACGCGTCGGCAGGCAGGGGACGCTGTCCCCTGCACCCCTGCTGGGAAGGGCCATTAGCCCTTCCCAGACCCATCCCGATGGCCTTTCCGCTGCATCGCCGGCGGCAACCGCCGGCGATGCAGCGGAAAGGCCGATTGGGGCCGAAGCCAGGCTCGCGGCAAAGGATGCGTGGAAGGGCTAGGTTCACCTTTCCGGGGCGACGTTGCGGGCCGACGAGCGGAGTAGAACGAGGAATGTACCATGACTTCACGCGAACGGATAGAGGCGGCGTTTTCTCACCGGGAGCCGGACCGGACACCGGTGTTCGAGTACGTGCTGCTGTCGCCGATCGCTGACCGGTTGCTGGGGCATCGCTACGCCGGCGACCCGGCTAACTGGGCCGACCTCGTGCGCGAGGCCGGCTGGGACAAGGCCGTCCGCCAGAACGCCGTGGACCGGCTCGACCTGGCGTGCCTGCTGGGGCACGACATGATGTACGTCACGCCGAACCCGATGCCGCCGGCGCCAACCCCGGCCAAGCCGTCGCCGCCGGCAGCGCACGGTCCGGAGGACGACGACCCGGTCGAAACGGTGCGGCGCCGCAACACGGCCCGCGCGGCGTCTGCCGGCAAGCGCCCGGCCGACGGGATCTTCGCCGTCTATGTCGCACTCAAAGAGGAAATGGCCAAGCGCGGCGTCGATCTGCCGATCCTCGCCCCGGCGTATGCTCACGGCGTCTGGACCGATGTCGCACTGATGCAGACCATGCTGCTCGACGAGGCGGTCGCCGCCGAGCATTTCCAGCTCGCCACAGCCGGCTCCCTGGCCATGGTCGAACGCTACCTCGAACTGGGCATCGACCTGATGGGGGTCGGTGGCGATTTTGCGGGGAATCGGCCGCTCATCTCGCCCGAGTTGTACCGGCAGTTCATCGTCCCGGAAGTGCGGCGGGTCTCGCGCCGCGCCCACGCCGCCGGCGCCCGCGCCGTCAATGCCAGCGACGGCAACCTGTGGAGCGTCATCGACGACTTCCTGTTCGGTTGCGAGGTCGACGGCTACCTCGAGATCGACCAGCACGCCACCATGGACCTGGGCCGACTCAAGGCGGCGTACGGTGAGCGCGTCACGTTCCTCGGTAACCTGGACTGCGGCAACACCCTGACGTTCGGCACTCCGGATGTGGTCCGGCAGCATGTGCGCGCGTGCCTCGATGCCGGCCGCGGCCGCGGCGGCCACATCCTGTGCGCCAGCAACGCCATCACTGCCAGCGTCCCGCTCGCAAACTATGGCGCCGTGGTCGAAGCGTATCGGGAATACTTCGGACTCCCCGCGCTGCGCCTGCCGTGAGGTCAGACCGCAATGCTGCCCAACCCAGGCGACGTGGCCATGAGAAAATGAGTGATGTTCTGACGTATTGCCTAGTTCAACACCAAGCACGCCCCAAGCCGGCCCGCGAGGACGCGGGCGCTCCAAAGATCCACATCTCTGGAATTGGTCTCCTGGCCTTGAACAGGATGCCATTCGGTTAGACCGTCCCCCCTGAAACCTGAACACTGAAACCCGGTCCCCCCCAACCCCTGAACCTCTGAACCTGGACCCTGAACCCTGAACCAAAGGAGCCCCCCACCCATGTCAGGAAAGCGCATCGGTTTCGTCGACAACAAGCTGGACAACTACCACGCCAACACGTACCTGGCCATCCTGCGGGACCAGCTCAAGGACCGCGGCTACACGGTGACCGCGTGCACGGCCATGGACGAGGCGGGTGGCCGCGCCTGGGCCGAGGCCAAGGGCGTGCCGTACTTCTCCGATCACAAACAGATGAACGCGAACGTCGACCACTACGTGGTGCTCGCTCCGTCCAACCCGGAATTGCACTTGGAGCTGTGCAAGTGGGTGCTGCCGTTCCGCAAGACCACGTATGTGGACAAGACGTTTGCGCCGGACGTGAAGACGGCGCGTGCCATCTTCCGGTTGGCCGACAAGTACGGCGTCGCCGTGGAGACCACCTCGGCACTGCGTTACACCAACGTCCAGGACGAGGTGCGCAGCCTGGGCGGGCCGGCGGCGATCCGACACATGGTCACCTGGGGGCCGGGCGGCTCGTTCGGCGAGTACGCCATTCACCCGCTCGAACTGGCCATCAGTTGCATGGGTGCGGGGGCGCAGCGCCTCATGCGCCGCGGCGGCGAGCCGCTTTCCCAGCTTCTGCTCGACTTCTCCGGCGGCCGCACCGCGGTCGTCAACGTTTACGTCAAGACGTCCACCCCGTTCGCCGCCGCGGTCACCACGGAGAAGGAGACCAAACTGATTACGGTCGACGGCGCGAAGATCTTCATCAATACCGCCGCGGCCATGCTGAACCTGTTCGACAGCGGCAAGCCGTCCATCGACCGGCAGGAGAGCTTGATGATCCGCCGCGTCCTCGATGTGGCCGGCAGCGCGCGTGCCCTGAAGGGCTTCGTGCGGCTGTAACGCCCGTACGCTTGCCGAGATCCCGATCGCGTCACGGGGAACGGTGCCGGCAGCCCCGCGTTCCCGGTGCGCGATCGCCCCAGCGCGTCGAGTCGGAATGCCTGCTGACGCCAGTGCCGCCGCACTTGACAAGGGGCCGGATTGGGGCTAAAGTCAATCGATTGACTTAAAAGGCGGAAAAGCGCGGTCCCTGGGTGGGCCGAACCGAAGCGGAGTACGACCGTCAAGGACCGTTGGCAGGCGCCAGCCCCGGTCAACCGTCGACCTTATCTCCACCCGCGACTGACGCATTACGCTCATCCCCCGAGCCGATTGGACCCCGTGGTGTTGCGACGCTATCGTGATGCACGCCGCCGCGCGGTTGGACGGTCAGAGGGCGCCAGGATCGCGCCGTCAGGGCAAACCGGAACAGAAGGGTCTCACCATGCTAGCAGCCGTTCTGAAGGACTTCAACCGTTTGGTTCTCGAGGACATTCCCCGGCCGGAGCCGGGCCTGGGCGAGGTCGTGGTCCGCATCAAGAGCTGCGGTGTCTGCGCCACGGACTACAAGGCGATCAAGGGCATTCGTCGGAACGTGACGTTCCCCTTGATTCCGGGGCACGAGCCGTCGGGCGTCGTGGCGGCGGTCGGTGCGGGCGTGACGCAGTTCAAGGAAGGCGACGAGGTGATTGTCCAGCCGTCCGGATACTGCGGTGTGTGCGCGAACTGCCGCATGGGCAACACACACTACTGCGAGCAGTCGTTCACCACCGGCGGCGACGGCCCGCCTGACACGCGGCCGGGCGCCTTTGCGGAGTACATGAAGACCCTGGCCATCTGTCTGTTCCACAAGCCGGCCAAAGTCTCGTTTGACGCGGGCGCGCTCACTGAGCCGCTTTCCGGCGCGTGGAAGGGCGTCATCCACTACAGCGAGATGAAGGTGGGCGACGACGTTGTGGTCATCGGTGTGGGCGGCATCGGCTTGCTGTGCATGATGGTTGCCCGGGCCGCGGGCGCCGGGCGCCTGATCGCGATCGACCCCAGCGAGTATGCGCGCCAGAACGCGCTGACCTTGGGTGCGACGCATGTCATCGACCCAAAGAAGGAAAACGCCAAACAGCGTGTCTACGAGATCCTGCCGCACGGCCCGGACCTGGTTGTCGAGGCAGCCGGCCCGATCGGCGCGGTGAAGCTGATGGTCGAGCTGCTGCGGCGCGGCACGCGCTGGAACGTGTTCGGCATCACGACGCACGAGAAGTTCGAGATGGACGGTGGTCTGACGCACTTCCTCGAGGCGCGCATGGACGCCAGTTTCGGCACCACGCCGCTGGCCATGCAGAAGGCGATCCGGCTCATCGAGAGCGGCCTGGTGAACCCGGAGAAGATCATTTCGCACCGGTTCGCGCTCAAGGACATCGACAAAGCCGTCGAGGTCATGGGCCAGGAGCAGCGCAACAAGGTTATGATCCTGCCGTGAGGGGAGAGTATGTGGGGAGGGCTGAGGGATGAAAGCTGAAAGCTGAGGGAAGCAGGGGAAGGTTGAGGCGGGCCGCTGGTTTCGGAAGGCGCCTGCCGTGTCCGGGGCATGGCAAGCGCTCGGGCAGAAGGGGTCTTACTCCGCCGTCGCGTATCGGCCCGGGGGCCGATACGCGACGGCGGACGCGACCGCCACGGGAAACGCACGGGTGGCCGCCCCCAGCGGCCACCCGTGCGTTTCCCGTGGCAACACCGAGGGGTCCGGGGAGTCAATGACGCCCCGGCAGGGGTTCGGGGACAGCGTCCCCGAGCGTTGGATTGGAGAAAGGACCACCATGAAAGCCATTGTCAACACGGCACCGAACCGGGTCGAATGGCAGGACTGGCCCAAGCCCGAGCCTGGTCCGGGCCAGGTGCGCATCAAGACGGCGGCCTGCGGCATCTGCGCCACGGACATGGAGATGATCACCGGCTGGGACCGCACGGGCTTTCCCGCGATTCCCGGCCACGAGTGGTCGGGCACGGTCGACGCTGTCGGCACGAACGTGGACCGGAACCTGATTGGGCGTCCGTGTGTTGCGGAAAACGTGCTTTCCGACGGCGGCGAGGTCGGGTTCGAGCACCCGGGTGGGTACGGCGAGTACCTGGTCACCGAGGCGCGCAACGTCTACCCGTTGACGGCCAACCTGCCGTTCGCCACCGCTGCGCTGATCGAGCCATTGGCGGTGAGCATTCGCGGCCTCCGCAGGCTCGGGATCCAGAAACGCGGCGCGGCGCTGGTTCTCGGCGACGGTCCCATTGGCCTGCTCATGGTCATGCTGCTGTGCAAGTCGGGCGTGGGCGACGTGGTCGCCGTGGGCGGGCGCGCGAACCGCCTGGCGCTGGCCCGCGAGTTCGGCGCCTGTGGCACGTTCAACTACCACGACGCTGGCGCCGCCGACCTGGTCGCCGGTGTCACGGGCGCGCTCGGCAAGGACTTCCCGAACGTCATTGAGGCGAGCGGTTCAACCGCAGCCATGAACGCATGCCTGGACCTGACCGGCCGCGGCGGCAAGATTCTGGTCATTGGCGACTATGGCGCGGCGCGCGCCGATTTCTCCTGGAACCGGCTGCTGCACCGCGAACTTGAGCTGGTCGGCAGCAACGCCAGCGCCGGTGCGTGGGCCGAAGCCGTGGCGCTGGCTGCCAGCCGCGCCCTGCCGCTGGACCGCCTGATCACGCAGCGGTTCCCCGCCGCCGCCGCCGCCGAAGCCATCGACCTGATGCGCACCTCGCGCGACGTGATCAAGATCGTCATGGAGTGGTGACGTCCGTCGGACGCATCCGGCGTGTCCGTTGGGTCTGTTTGGTCCGTTTCGTCCGTTCCCAGGAAACCCGTACATGCCCCTTCGCAACCAGCCTCTACTCGACGACGTCAACGCCTGCCGCGTGCCGCGCGGCGCACTCGCGTTCTGGTGGCTCGGCCAGCACAGTTTCATTCTGAAGCTGGGCAAGACCGTACTCTACATTGACCCGTTCCTCACGGCGCTTGACCGGCGCCAGGTGCCACCGCTGCTCAAGTCCGAAGAGATCACGAACGCCGATTTGGTCCTCGGCAGTCACGATCACGCGGATCACATCGACCGCGCCGTCTGGCCGGTGCTAGCCGCCGCGTCGCCGCGGGCGCGCTTCGTCGTCCCCAAGCTGCTCCTCGCCGGCCTGGCGAAGGACCTGAAGATTCCGAAGGCGCGCTTCATCGGCCTCGACGACGGCACGCGTGCGGAGTCCGCAGACGTGTGCATCACCGGTATCGCCGCGGCGCACGAGTTTCTCGACCGCGATCCGAGGACCGGCGCGTATCCGTATCTGGGCTATGTCGTCGAAGGCAACGGCTGCACCGTGTATCACTCGGGCGACAGCTGCGTCTACGAGGGGTTGCAGACGAAGCTGAAGCAATGGTCCTTCGACCTGGCTTTCCTCCCGATCAACGGCCGCGACGCGAAACGCCTGGCCGCCGGTTGCATCGGCAACATGACCTACCAGGAAGCCGCCGACCTGGCCGGCGCGCTGGCGCCGCGCCTGACCGTGCCGACGCACTACGACATGTTCGCCATGAACAGCGAGAACCCCGCCCTGTTCACCGACTACATGCGCGTCAAGTACCCGAAGCTGGCCACCCGCGTCTGCGAGCACGGCCAGCGCGCCGAACTGAGCGCGGTGCGAGCGAGAGCAAAGCGGGCTTGAGTGGGACGGGCAGTGGCTCGGGACCTCCGGGACCGAGGCAAGGTGCTCGGGGCTGTTTCAAGATCCGTGACCGTCGCGTGCGGTGAGTACCCCCGGCGTGTCCCCACGCCGGGGGTGGGTGGCCTGAGGACAGGCCGCCCCTACTTGGTGTGCACGGAGGCGTGGCCTTCCGAGACGCGGCGCCGGATCTTGAAACAGCCCTGCGCCCGCTACGACCGCGATTGCGCCGGCCACACCGGCCGGCTAAATTGTCTCTTGGACTACACCACAGGAGGGTTCCACCATGCCATCGCCTCGAACACCGCTGCCGCCGCTGGCCTTCGCACACTTCTTCTCGTATGCGGAGGTCACCGAGTTCGTCACCGCATTGGCCGCGGCACGGCCGAACCTGGTCACGCTCTCGAGCCTGGGCAAGTCGCGCGACGGCCGCGAACTGCATCTGCTGACCATCACCGACCCGGCGACCGGTCCGGCGGCGGACAAGCCGGCGTACCTCATCCACGGCAACATTCATGCTGCGGAACTATCCGGCACGCACGCGGCGCTGCACACGGCGCGGCAGTTGGTTGCGGACCACGCACGCAACCCCAAGGTCCTGCGCGAAATGGCATTCCACATCGTGCCGCGTATCAACCCGGACGGGGCGGAGTTCGTGGTCGGCACGTCCGGCTCTGTCCGCAGCCGGATCGACCGTGCGACGCGCAAACCGAACACGCTCTACCAGCAGGACCTCGATGGCGACGGCCTGATCCTGAGCATGCGCCAGAAGCACCCGGACGGCGGCTTCGCGCTCGATCCCAAGGAACCACGCTTGCTGGTGCGCCGCACCAAGGATTCAAAGCCGCCGTTCTACCGCACGTTCCCCGAGGGCCTGATCCACGAGTGGGACGGCACCGACGCCATCGCCGTCGAGGGGCGCCAGTTCGACTGGAACCGGAACTGGTCCTATGACTGGCGGCCGGAGCCGGAGCAGTGGGGCGCGGGCGATTTCCCGTTCAGTGAGATCGAAGTGCGCGCCTTGGCCGAGTTCATCCACGCGCACCCGAACCTGTTCGGCATCCTCGGTTACCACAACGGTCCGAACGGCATGCTGCGCCCGCCGTCGACCGGCGCGGACTCGGATCTCGATGCCGCGGATGTGCACACCATGGACGAGATCGCGCGGTTCGGCGCCAAGCAGACCGGGTTCCCGCTCATCCCGGTCGTCAAGTACCACCGCAAAGGCGAGCGCGACATCAACCTGCGCGGGCACTTCCACAACTTCGGGTATCACCACCTCGGGTTGTTCGTCTTTGAGTTCGAGCTGGGCACGATCCTGAACAGCGCCGGGTTCAAGACCGAGGAGATCTTCGGTGTCGAGAACGAGAAGGGCTACGAGAAGATCATGCGCAAAGTCCTGTGGTGGTGGGACAAGCAGAAGGTCAGGGACCCGCTCTTCTCGCCCTGGACGCCGTTCAGCCATCCGCAGTTGGGCCGGGTCGAGATCGGCGGACTGCTGACGCGGCACCTGGCCGGACCGACGCTGCGCGACCTGGAAAAGATCAGCTCCGACACGTACGCCTTCACCCTCGAACACGCGTCGTACCGCCCCCGCGTCACGCTGGAGGACGTCAAGGTCGATGCCATCGAGCGGCAGGTGGTCCGCATTCGGGCACGAGTTGCCAACCGCGGTCAGTTCCCGACCCACATTTCGAACAAGGGCCGCAGTCTGCGGAGGCTCGAACCGGTCCGCGTCGAGTTTCTCCCGGCCAAAGACGTCGAGCTTCTGTCCGCCGGCGGACATCGCACCCTGGGCCACCTTGGGCCGTTGAACGACAGCCGGCTCCTCGAGTGGTTCGTCCGCGCGCCGGCCCGGGCAACGGAGATCTGCCGGCTGGTCGTCAAGGGCGGTACGGGCGGGAATGTCACCGCCGCTGTGACCCGGCCCTGAGCGATCCGTAGCGACCTAGTGATTCCAGTACCGCGCCCTTGTCATGATGTCGGTGTAGCGCCGGAAGTCGGCGTGTCCGTCGACATAGGCGCTGTTGTTCCCGTACATGTGGCGGCCAGGCCAGGCAATGCCGCGGTAGTAGGCCCAGCCAATGGCGCCTTCCGCCCAGTTGTAGGGGCAGTAGCCGAGGTACAGTTGCCCCGATCTGCCGGCGGCCGTGTTCTGCCCTTCCGTTTCGCTGATCACCGCGCTCTCCTGGGGATAGCGCATCTTCTTGATGTACTGCGACCAGGCCACGCCGCTGGTGTGCGAGTAGATCACGCCGTAATCCAGCATCGACGCCAGGCGCTGCGAGGGGCAGCGCCACACCATGTTGCCGCCCAGGTAGTCGCGAGTGTTGTTGTACCACCATACCTTGTAGTCGGGGTCGGACACATAGGGCGGCAGGCTGTCGTTCCAGTCGTCCGCGTACTGCTGAAAGGCCAGGGCAAACTGGCGCGTCTGGCCCATGCAACTGCTCTGGTTGGCCTTCTCACGGGACTGTTGCAGGGCGGGCAGCAGCAGCGATGCCAGGATGCCAATGATCGCGACCACCACGAGCAGCTCGACGATCGTGAACGAGCGAGAACTGAGCCTGTCGAAGGGGCGAAGGGTGGGAGGGGCGCTGGGCTTGAACGCCTGGATGGGGTTGGTGCTGGGTGCCTTCATGGTCGCGACCTCCTTCTTTGTGCGGTCTGTCGCCGACTCCTCGCCCCCCTTCCCCCGGCGGGCTTTGCCCGCAATCCACCGAGGCTGACCAGAAGCCGGCGGCTGGCCGCCGAGCTTCCATCATCGATACATCACGCGCAAGAATCGTACCCGTTTGGGCGTAAGAAGCTCCGTTCTTCGTTTCGGCTGCGTAACGACTCAGGTTGCTTAGGCTGAAGGTGGAGAGCCTTGACGGTCCGATTCGAACCCACCCGCAGCCGTCATCCAAGCGTGGCGGGCAAGGACGCCAGAGGAGGCATTCCCCAAGGGGCGGCAGAAGGCCCCGTCAAGGAAGCAATCCGTGCCTGGTGGATCGGCAAGACGGCTCACGCCCATGCTCAAACCGCGCGCTGCACGGGGGTAGGTGTTGCGTCCGGTTCTGCTCTGATGACAGGGGCTGGCCGCTTACTTGGCCGCGGTCAGGCCAAGTTCCGCGTCGACGAAGGTGGCCCGTTCCTTCATGAATTCAGGCGTGCATTCGTGGCCGTTCCGTGGCGTGTCGAACATCCGTTTCGGACCCGTGAGTACGTTGAAGGCGGCGTACACCGACCCCGGGTAGCAGGTGCGGTCGATGAAGCCGGCGGAGACCAACGCCTTCGCCTTGATCCCGTACGCGAAGTTGACGGCGTCGAAGGTGCGGGACGCCTCGAGTTGCCCCGGGTTCGCCTTGCCGTTCGGGTAATCGACCAGCTTGGGCCAGCCGGCGGCGCGGCCGCACTCGCGGCCGGTGTGGTCGCACAGGGCGGGCACGTTGGAGGCGAAGGCCGTGACCTTCGGGCACAGGCCTGCGGTCACAAACGCCTGGCCGCCGCCCTGGCTCGAACCGTAGACGACGAAGTGTTTGCCGTCCCACTCCGGCCGCGAGGAGACGTACTGCGCCGCGCGGTAGCAGGAGCAGAACATGCGCAGGAAATAGCACGTGTCGCGGCTGTCGCGCCCGATGTGGGGGTACCCCTTCAGTGCGCCGTTCTTCAACGGGTCGTAGTACTCCTGCGGTTTGCCGTTCTCGATCTCGTGCGGATTGACGGTGATGGCCATGACGCCGCGCCGCGCGTAACTCGAGACCGTGCCCGGGTTCAGCGAATAGACCCCGGCCGCATGCACCTCCATGTAGATGGGGAACGGGCCGTTGCCCTTCGGCTTGGCGAAGTAGCCGTAGATCTTCGTGCCGTTGATGTTGTTCAGGACCATTTCCCAGGTCTCGATCTTGTCGTCCGTCTGTGCCGGGATCGGCTTCAGGTCGGGCTGGAACGGCATGGCGTCGAGCTGCGCTTTCTTGTCGTTCCAGAACGCGTCGAAGTCGTCCGGCTTCGGCATGGACGGCGCGAGTTTCTCCGGCTCGCAGGCGGCCCCGGCCAGGACCCCGCGCTGTGCCGCCGTGCCCTCGGGAAGTGTGATCATGAGCAACAGGAACGAGGGTTTCGTGAACTCGCCCGTGACACTCGCTTTGCCGGCGGCGAACGTCAGCTCGCCTTTGCTGACGGGCGCGAGGTCGTCGAGCAGCAGCGTGTAGGGCAGTTTGACGTCCTGCGCCGGTTGCCCGTCGATCTTCAGTTCGGCGCTGAACACGACCTTCTCGCCGACCTGGTAGCGTGCCTCGGGCCGGTCGGCGGCGAGGACGAGTTCATGCTTGGGCGGCGGCGGCGCGGTCTGCGGTTGCGGCTGGGCGGGCTGCTGGGCGCACAGCGGCCAGGCGCACGCCAGAGCCAGCCACAGGGCGAAAACGTGCGGACTCCGCAACGCGTGGTACGGTGCGGTGCGGTGCGACAATGAGTGCGCGCGGGTCTGCATGATCTTGACCTCCAAAGTTCGGACTGCAGTCTGCGAACAACGCCACTTACCCTATTCGCGCGTCTCGGATTTCCGACCCGCCCGGGCAAGCCATGAGAGTGTACCAAACGACTGCGGCGAAGCCGCTTTGGAGTGTCGGTCACCTGCGACCGCTTTCAAAGCGCGGGGCCTGCCCCGCGCAAGTCCCACGCCACGGCCGACGTGCTCGCCGCCTGGCATAAGTTTGGCGTCCCGTTCACGTCTGCGCAGGCCCTGTCGTGCATGGCCCAGGGTTCCCAACCTTGTCGCGAACCTTCCCGAGGGCCTTGTCGAACCACAACCTGGACCCGTTGTACTACTGTTCCAGGAACAGGTACCACGCGCCGTCCGAACGCCGCCACGTCTGCGGGTTCTCCTCTTTCCACTGGCCCTTGACGCGGGCGCGCTGCATCACGGTGGCTGACTGCAGATCTTCGGCCAGCGTCACCTTGGTGATCTCGATGTCCTTGTCCGTAATCGCCAGGATTCCGCCGAAGAAACCGAGGAGTTGCATGCGCCCGCGCAGGCCTTTGACCCCAATCTGCATTTTGCTGTCCGGGTGCATGAACTCGACGCACTTGTTCCAGTCCTTGCTCAGCAGCGCCTGCAGGAACTCGCGGGCGCGGCCGGCAACGGCCGACTCGGTTTCCGCGCGTTCGGCGGCCGCCATGGCCGTGCGGACCTCGTCGAGGCCCGGCGTCTTTGGCCGCACCTGCCGCAGGCTGGCCTGCAGCACCGCCCTGGCTTCCGCAGGCTGGCCCTGCTGCATCAGGCCCGACGCCTGTTCCAGGGCCGCGTGCACGGTCCGCACCTCGCGGTGCCGGCGGGTTCGGTTCGCTGTGACCAGCACCAGGAACAAGAGCAACACCCCGGTGCCGACCAGGGCCAGCGTCAACCAGCGGTGCGTCGTCGCGGCCCGCGGGTCGGTTGTGGCGTCAACCCGTGTGACCGGTGGCACCTCACCCACGGCCGCGGTCAGCACCCGGTAGATCTCGATCTGCCGCTGGATGTTCTTCAACTGCTGCGGGCCCAGCGACACCGCCTCCATTTCGACCTTCCGATGGACCTGGTTGAAGACGTCCTGGCTGATGCAGATGCCGCCGGGCAGCGCCAGCGGCTCGATGCGCGACGCAATGTTCACGCCGTCCCCGAGAATGTCCTCGCCGCTGACCATGACGTCGCCCAAGTGCACCCCGATGCGGAGCTGGAAGCGTTCCGGCTCGGGCGCGTCCCGGTTCCACCGTGCAATACGCCGCTGAATGGACAGGGCGCATTCGACGGAGCGGACCGCACTCTGGAACTCGGCAAGAACCCCGTCGCCCATGCGCTTGATGATGTGCCCGCCAAACTCGGCAACCGCCGCCTCGATCATCTTGTCATGCTGCGCCAACAGGCCGAGGGCACGCTCCTCGTTCTCGCCCATGCGACGCGAGTAGCCGCAGATATCCGAAAACATGATAGCGGCCAGCCGTCGTTCCGTTGGTTTCGTCTCGTCCATGTGCGGTTCTCCCGAGGGGCGGTCGGTGCGGACATCGCGACCCCTGGCACGATAGTACCTCCGCAACCGTGATCCGTCAAGGGCGACGTCGCTCGGGTGGTAATGCGTCAGTTGCGGGTGGAGATAAGGTCGAAGTTTGACCTGGGCTGACGCCTAAAGTGGTCGGAGCGGCTCGCTCCGACACCCGCGGGAGCGAGCCGCTCCCGCCATTTTGCCAGAACGACCCGGACAAACAGTGAGTAACGCCCACACATGATCGGCCGGTCCGCCGGCCGGGGGGCGCTGACGCATTTTGCCTCGGGGGCGCTGACGCATGACGCGGGCCGGGACACTTGACATGTCTTCAATTCTGTTGACATTGAGAAGGTGCGATCGAACGGTCGCCGACAGTCAGGGAGACGTGCACATGAACGCAAGGTCATTTCGAGGCATGATCGCGGCCGGGCTGGTGGCCGTGAGCCTGTGCGGGGGCGCTGACGAACCCGCCGTGCCGACGGCAAATCCGCCCGCCGTCAAGGAGGAGAAGACGGCGCCCCCGCCGCCCCCCGCGCCGTCCGCTCAGGAGCCTGCGGCGAAGCCGTCCGGCGGCTTTACGGCGCCGCGCCCCGAGCGCATTGCCGAGATCGCCGCGTTGCTCGAACCGCAGGCGGCCGGGATCGGTCGCCCGATCACTGACCGTGCGGCGTGGGATCGCCTGGCGAAGATGCCGGAAGCGCAGGACGTGCTCAGCGCTGCAGCGCTGATAGCGGCCGCGCCGCCGCCGGAACTCCCGGACGAGTTGTACCTGGAGTTCAGCCGCACCGGGAACCGCGCGAACTACCAGAAACCCTACCTCGAGCGCCTGGACCGCCTCTCGGCCCTGCTCCGGGCCGAGTGCCTGTTGGATCAGGGCAAGTTCCTCGGCGCCATCGAGCGTGAAATCCTGGCCATCTGCTCCGAACGGAGCTGGGTCATGCCCGCACACGATCCGAAACTGGAAAACTTCAAGGGTGCGAACCTGTACGTCGACCTTGGTTCGTCGGCGCGGGCATGGCTGCTGGCCACGGCGCAATGGTGGCTGCAGGACCGGCTCAAGCCCGAGACGGCGCAGCGCCTGCGGGCCGAGGTGAACCGGCGCGTGCTCGACCCCTATCTGAAGATGCTCCGGTCCGGCAAGCCAGCCGGCGGGTTCTGGTGGGTCACCTGCACCAACAACTGGAACGCGGCGTGCAACGCCAACGTGATGAGCGCTGCCCTCGCGCTCGTCGAGTCGCCAGCACAGAGGGCCGAGTTCCTAGCCGGCATGGAAATGTCCAACCCCTACTTCATCAGCGGGTTCGCCGACGACGGCTACTGCACCGAGGGCATGGGCTACTGGAACTACGGCTTCGGCCACTACATGTTCCTCGGCGAAACGGTCTGGGCGGCGACCGACGGCAGGCTCAACCTCTACCAGGACCCAAAACTGAAACGGATCGCCGCGTTTGCGCGGGACATCCAGATCCAGAAAGGCGTCGTGCCGGCGTTCGCCGACTGTGATGTCAATGCGACGGCTGACCCGTTCATTCTGGCCATGATCCAGCGCCGGTTCCCCGAGACGCTGGCGAATCCGGCCAAGATCTCGGGCGTGCTCAAGAGCAGCGCCCAGATGCTCGGGCTGTTCGGGTTCGGCGAGCAGCCGGGGTCTGAGTCCATGCCGGTCGCGACCCCAGGCCTCGGGCTGCGCAACTGGTTCGATGCGGCGGGGGTCCTGATCGTGCGCCTGGGGCCGGGCCGGGAACCGCCGTTCGGCGCTGCCTTCAAGGGCGGCCACAACGCGGAGCACCACAACCACAACGACCTGGGCTCGCTGGTCGTGGTCCATGACGGACACTCGTACTTGCTCGATCCGGGCAGCGAGGTCTACACGCGCCGCACCTTCAGCCCTCAGCGGTACGAGAGCAAGGTGCTGAACTCCTACGGCCACCCCGTGCCGGTCGTGGCCGGAAAACTGCAGCAACCCGGTCGCCAGGCGCAGGCGAAGATCCTCAGGAGTTCGTTCGCCGATGGCGCCGACCGCTTGGTCCTGGACCTGAGCTCCGCCTACGACGTCCCGGACCTGCGCAAGCTGGTGCGGAGGTTTGAGTTCGATCGCACCCGGAGTGCCATCACGGTCGAGGACCAGGTCGAGTTCGCGCAACCGCAGTCGTTCGGCACCGCGTTGATCACCCTGGACCGCGTTCTGCGCCGCGATGACCACACCTTTGTTATCTACGACTCCAAGGCTTCCGTGGTGGCAGACGTCACCGTAGAGGGTGGCGAGTGGGAGTACGCAGAGGAGATCATCGACAATCCCGGCGCCAAGTCCCCCACGCGCATGGGGTTCAATCTCAAGGCGCCGGTCAGCGCCGCCAACGTGCGGTTCACGCTCCGTCCCGCGCCGTTGGCCGCCGACATCCCCGGTGTCTACGTGGCGCCTGACATCGGACCCGATTTCCAGCCGCAGCTCGGCCAGGCGGTCCAAGTCGAGGCGGAAGACGTCTCGCGTCAGGACGGCGGTCAGATCCAGGTCTGCGACAAGCCGGGCGCCTCAGGCAAGGCCTTCAAGCTGTGGGACAACCCCGGGCACCTGCTCGAGTGGACCTTTGAACTGCCCAAGGCTGGGCGCTGCGCGTTCCAGGTCCGGTGCTGCCAAGACAGCCCGGCCCCGGTGTTGCGGCAGGTCCGCATCGACGGCGCGCCGCTGGGCGGCCCGGATGCGGAGTTGGCCTTTCCGCGCACCGGCGGTTGGAGCACCGACCGCGACGACTGGCGCAACGTCTGGCTTGCCCTCCAAGGCAAGGCTGTGACCATGGACTTGGTCGCCGGCCCCCATACGCTGACGTTCATCAACGAGTCCGGCGGCGGACTCAACCTCGACTGGATCCGCATCGTCCCGGTCGCGCCGTGAAGCAGGTTCTGGCGGGGCAGGGGCGGTCCGCCGGTCAATGGCGTGGTGGTGCGACCGCGTTTCAGACGCGCCGAAGTGACGCTCGAGACGGCTCTCGGGTTTCCTCTTGTCCGGCTGTCAGCGACGGGCCAATGGCCAGAATATGGCCGGAATGCGCTGCGACAGGGCGGGACAGGGGGAATCGTTGCGGGACCGTTTGAGAGTGGAGAGTGGTGGCAAGGGGGGGAATTGAACCCCCGACACAAGGATTTTCAGTCCTCTGCTCTACCAGCTGAGCTACCTCGCCAACCGGAATGACGCGGGAGGTGGTGCACCTGCAGGGACTTGAACCCCGAACCTTCTGGTCCGTAGCCAGACGCTCTATCCAATTGAGCTACAGGTGCTCCAAGACAATCACCTTTTACCATAGTACGGGCCGGCGGTCCTGCAAGCGCCTTTGCGGCAAAAATGGATGTGGACCAGACCTCACCGAAGTGAGCACGCGTGTCGC
>Ga0156531_1249_pt1 | contig 40908 bp, 30 predicted proteins | sample RifOxyB3_FD_111926 | JGI IMG/M metagenome (GOLD analysis project Ga0156531, IMG submission 111926) | Lentisphaerae bacterium RIFOXYB12_FULL_65_16 | reverse complement strand
CTCTGGCACTTGCCAAACCCAGTTTGGAGTGTTACCCATTTCCTATGCCCTCAGTGTGCCATCAACTGGTCGGGAGCGCAGTGTAGATCCGGCCGCGCGGTGGAGTGGCGTGCCCGGCGGGGATGCGGTTGAGCGCGCGGTGGCTCGGCGCGCCTCGCGCCGAAGCGGGGTGTCTCGGCCGGTCCCCGGCCGAGGGCCTCGGGCCGGGACGGCCCCGAGCACTCTGCTGCGGTCCCGGAGGTCCCGCGCCACTGCCGCTTCGCGCATTGCCGGCTACGGTTTGCCGACGCTGAACACGTTGGGCCAGCTCACCTCGTCGCCGATGCCGTAGTCGTAGACCTCGAACCAGGTCTCGTTCGGGAACTCGGCGGCCAGGCGTTCCTTGGTGAGCGCCGCGTGGACTTGCGTGTCGATGAGTGCGAACCCCGCACTCGTGATGCCCGCAAGCTGGTACTCGGCGGTCTTGGCGGCATTCACTAGGCGCGCCCCGTGGTAGTAGCGGTGCCCGCGCAAGGCGAACGGTGTCGAGGTGAGAACGCGGTCCGCTTGCGCGCCGGTGACTTGGCCGGTACCGATGAGCGGGTCGAACTCGATCTTCAGTGCCGCGCCTTCCGGTGCTTCGCGGGCTTCGAGCACGCGGCAGGCGACGCGACGCACGGGGTTCGAGATGAACACGTACTTGTCCACCAACGCTTGCGGTGACGGCGGGGCAGGGGAAATGACGATCGTTTGTGCACTCCGGTCCACCGCTGCGATCTTCGCACGGTGCTCGGCCACCGTGGCCGTGACGCCGATCCCGTTCTTGCGCAGCACGGTGCCGCCGATCAGGACCACGTTGACCGGCTTGCCGTCCTGCTCGGAGTACAGGCCGAAGCGTCCGGCGAACTCGAAACCGCCCGGCGCGGTGCGCACCACGCTCGGGTCGGCCGAGGCGAAGATGGTGTCGACGCGGGTGCCCAGATCCACGACCAGGCCGCAGGCGGCGAACCCGGCCTCGTCGGTGCCGGACAGCGCCAGAGGCTGGACCGACTTGATCAGCGGTTCGCCGCGGTAGAGTTCCATCAGGTTCGTCACCTGCGTGGCGGCGGACGTGACGCCGGTCTTGTGCAGCAGCACCCACTTCATCTCGTACGGTGAGCCGCCGGCCGGCGACTTGCCGTCGCACAGGACCGCTTCCGCGCCGGTCGCGTCGGCCACCGTAAGCCGGAAATGCAGGCCGTCCGCGTTCTTGAGCGCCCAGTCGGCGGACCAGGCGCCAGTCGGGGTCGCGCGCTCGACGTTGTACAGGTGCGGGAAGGCGAACATCGGCCCGCGGTAGCCGTAAACGCTCTTCGTGCTGCCGTTCGCTTCGAGCCACTTGCTGTCGCCGTACGGCACGTCCGGGCCGGCCAGCGTGCCCTTTTCCTGTTTGCGCAGTTCCAGGCCGCGGGTGGCAAACTCACCCTCCTGCGCGTGGAACGTCCACCAGTGCTCCTTGCCGCCAAAGATGCGGTACAAATCGAGGCAGTAGAACTGGTCGGGGCCGACATCGATGACCGCGAGCATGCGGCGCTGCCAGTTGCCGGCATCGATGACGTAGCCCTTCCCAGCCCCGACCTGGTCCGAGAACGCCTGGGCGTACGCTTCGGCGACATGTACGGGCCCGGCGTCCGCGAAGACCTGCGCCGTGGCGGTCATCTGCACGAACGGGATCTGGCGCGCCTGGTTCTGTGTCATCCAGTTGCCTTCCCAGGCGCTCCAGTTGCGCGGGTAGCCCATGTGGCCGAGGATCTCGCTCTGGAATGCGTCGAGTCCGATGTGCAGGAGGTCGTCGTGGACGTGGCCCTTGGCGCGGCCGTACATCATCCACAGCGCGCGCTTGCTGTCGCCCGTGCCGCTGCGCAGCATGGCCAGGCCGTAGCCGTCCTGGAGGCAGCTCGCATCGTTCCAGTCGTTTGGCCACTTGGCCGCGTCCGCCTCGACCTGCTCGCGGGTGAAGGGGTACCCATCGGAGGGGTTCCACCCCGGCGCGTTGACCAGGGCCCAGGCGAACTTCGGGTCCTTGAAGATCCGGTAGGCGTGTTCGAGGGTCGTGGTCGACGCGTCGCACCAGGCGACCTTGGGCTTCTTGCTGTACTGCGGGTGCGCGCCGCAGTCGCCGACGCGCGGGCCGCCGCGGTCGATGTTGACGATGTTCATGGCGAAGTCGAAGACGCTGTGGTAGTGCCGGCTCGTGGCGAAGTCCGGATACTTGCTCTCGGGGTAGGCGTCTGGCCGCAGTTGCCGCAGGTGCTCGATGGACTCGACGACCGGGCCCATGGCGACGACGTGCATGCTGTTGTAGCCGTTGGTCGACTCGTACGCGGCGCCGTCGCGGAAGAAGCTGTTGGTCACGAAGTAGCGCATTTGTCCGCGCGGGTCGTCGTAGAGCCAGTCCATGAACTCCGTGCCGCGCTGGTAGTTCAGGACCTCGGCCATGCGCGCCAGGCCCATCTGCATGAACGGCTCGTTTGAGTGCGTCGCGCCGTCCATGGCGCCCTGCATCCACACCGCGAAGAGGTTCTCCTCGATGAAGCGCCGCACGTCCTCGTGGGTCTGGACGGCATAGCCTTTGGCCTGGAGGAACGGGATGATCTTGGTGTCTTGCTCGATGGCCGGGAAGATCTTGTCGTAGGCTTCGGCGTGACTCATCTGGTAGGTGGGCAGGTCGATGCAGTAGACCGTGAAGCCGCTGGAGTAGAGGCAGGGGCCTTCACTGAACGGCGCCGGTCCGAGCCGCTCGACCTGGCCGACGCTGTTCCGGTGCCGGTGGTGCGTCATGGTGGCCAGGTACGACCACTCGACCGCGAGGCGCGAGAGCGCGACCAGCGCCTTGTGCACGTACTCGATGTCGCCCGTCTTGAGGTACTCGTCGGCGCACGGTGGCGCGACGTTCAGCATTTTGTGGCAGTAGGCCTGGCTTGTCTCCGCAATGAACCCGTAGTGCCTGCCGTCCTTGGCGACGAAGCCGCCGCCGATCCCGTCGTCCGGGAACGCGCCGCTGGTGAAGTCGTCCTTGGCGAAATCGTTCGAGGGGAAGAGCTCGTTGCCCACCGGGCACTTGATCTTCCATGCGTAGGGCGTGCTGGCCAGACCGTAACTGCGGATCGGGCGGTCCTTCTCGTCCAGCCATGGGTAGAACGCCGTCTTGGTGTAGATCTCCGGGCCGTGGGTCGGGCAACCTTCGGTGATGTTCACCCAGTGCCAGCGCGGAATGGTGCTGTCCGGTTGCAGGGACCAGACGTCCTCGTCGCTGAACTCGAGCCAGTAGCGGTTCCCGGGTTTGCCCTGGGCGGTTTTCTTCTTCTGGTCCGTGGTGAGAGTCTGGCCAACCTTGAGTTCCGGCAGCGCTTCGCCGAGCGGCCAGCGGCGCGGCAGCTTCATGTCCTTCAGGGTCCGGAACTGGCGCAGGTCGTCGAAAGACCAGATTTCGATCGAGACGGTGACGTCGCCGACAGGGTGCGCGAACACGATGTCGGCCTGTTTTGCCGGCTTGAGGCTGCGGAAGTAGTACTTGCGCAGCTCGGTGGTGGCGGGCAGGCGCGTCTGGTCCAGAAGTGTCACGCAGTCGGGAAGAGTGACCTTAATCTGCGGTGTGTCGATCGGCGCTTTCAGCACTACCATGAACAGGCGCTCGACGCCGATGATGTCGGGCTTGTAGGCCACGCGTTCGTCGACCGGGGCGGCGGCGGGAACGGTGGCGGAGAAGAACAGGGAAGCGGTGGAGAGAATCATGGTGAGTGCGGTGGTGTGGAGTTTCACGTTGGCGTGTCCGCGGAACCGAGTGGACCTCTGCAGGTGCCCGGAGACCGGCGCAGGACGGCTGCGTCGCAATACCCTCTGCAGTCGAATATACCGGTGCTTTTGTCTCGCGCCAGCGTTGCCGCGTTGACGCCGTGCGCCCGCTCGCTGAAGCGTCGCTGCCACTTCCGCCTGAAAGGCGGTACTCAGACGGAAACGCAGGAGTAACAACCTGATATGGCCGGGCGGCATTCCGCCCGGGAGCCACTGACGCATCGCGGAGAGAGGTGCAGCGCCGCGGAATTGACCGATAGTTCGCAGTAATCCCGGAAGAATTAGTTCGCAAAGGGGATTGATTTATCTAAATCTGAGTAGTATATATACTGATAGTATGCAAAACCTCTCCAAATCGGTGCTGAAGCAGAGAGCCGATGCGCGCCGGCGGGCGCTGAGCAAGGGTAGCATTTCGGTGTCCGGATCGCTGGTCCGGACGTTAAGGAGATGTGGACGGGAGAACTGTCGCTGTGCACAGGACCCGAGTGCCAGGCATTCTGCGCACGTTCTCACCAGCAAGGTGAAGAAGAAGACGAAAGTGGTCTATGTGCCGGTCGACATGGTCAAGGAGGTCGGAAACTGGGTACAGGAACGACGCCGAATCAAACGGCTGCTGGCGGAAATGGATGCGCTGGCGGAACAGATGATCCGAAGCCACGTCGGGGCAAGCCGGGCCGTCGGCCGAAACCGCGCCCGCCTCGCGGCAACCCTGCCGACCTCATCCCGGCAAGCCTGAACCACTCCTTCCCTTTTCTTCTGGACCGCTTGGGAGCGGTGTCGGACTTCCGCGATCAAGAGGAGGTGACGTTCAAAGCGCGGCAGTTGGCGGTACAGGCACTGCTGATGTTTCTGGGGCTTTCCGGGTCACGCCGGCAGTTCGGCGAGGACGTCCGCACGGATGAGTTCCAGGCCAACCTGGAGCGGTTGCTGAAGGAACCCATCGAACGCGTCGCATCTCCGGACGCGATGAACTACCTGCTGATCGGCGTGCCCGACAACGAGATGGCCGCGATCGGCGTAGACATGACCGCGCACCTGCTGCGGCAGCGCAGTCTGGAGGATTACCGCTTCCAGGATCAGTACTACCTGGTGGCCTTCGACGGGACCGAGCTTTTCCATTCTCACGACCCTCACTGTCCCCGCTGCCTGGTTCGCAAGCACAACAACGGCGTCACAGACTACTTTCACAGCGTGCTGGAGGCCAAGCTGGTCACCAACACCGGACTGGCCTTCACCATGGGGTGCGAGTTCATCGAGAACCCGCCCGGCGGCTATGACAAGCAGACCTGTGAGCGCAACCACTTCCCCGACTTGGCCAGAAAGATCAAGAAGCGCTTTCCGCGTCTGCCGCTGTGTGCGTTGTTCGATTCCCTGTATGCCTGCGAGCCGATACTCGATATCCTTCTGCAGTACGGCTGGACCTTCTTCATCGCCTTCAAGGAAGGGTCCATTCCCACCCTCTACCAGGAAGCCATGCGGCAGATCGAGCGCCCCGACGCACCCGTCGTGCGCGAAATCCTCGACGACGACCGGGTCATGACGTTCCGCTGGGCCTGCAATCTGCAGTACCGCAAGCACACGCTCCACGCCATCGTCTGCGATGTGTACAACCCCAAGACCGGCGAGAAGACCCGGTTCATGTACCTGACCGATTTCCGCCCCGACAAACTGAACATCAAGGAACTCATCAACCTGGGAGGACGCCAACGCTTCAAAATCGAAAACATCGGCTTCAATGTCCAGAAGAACTGCGGCTACGGACTGGAACACTGCTACGGCGGCAAGGATTTCGCCTGGAAGAACTACTACCACCTCATCCAGATCGCTCATGCCCAACACCAGGTCATGCTCCATACTGACCTGCAAGGCAGACTCCTGCAGGCAGCAGGGCATTCGGCGCCGACGCGCACTTCGGCCCTCGGCGTCTTCAACTCGCTTCAGAACCTTGCCAGGTGCCTCGTCGCTTCTTTCGGCAACCGCGTCCTGAACGCCTTCGCCCTGGACACGGAGTTCGCCGCCTTCATCCGCCCGCGCTGGGTCTTCGACTCCACGTGACGTTCAAGGCCGTAGCAGTCCCGTCCCCAAGCCGCAGTGACAATCCAGAGCACCATAGAGAGACCAGTCGGTCCCTCCGCTTCGCCGTCCCCCACCGTCGCCCCATCCGCCTTCTGTCCGCCACCTCGGCGCCCGAGCCCCGGTCAATTCCGCGGCGCTGAGAGAGGTGCAGCGGGGGTTGCCGAACCTGGGTTGCAGTCTATATTCTATGAGGCGATAGCGTAGCCGTCTGGTGGATTCGTGGGGTACAGGGGCGGCGGGCGGGAATGGTGGAAGCGGGACACAAGGAGTCGATGCCATGCAGCGGCAAGCACTCACGACCACGTCAGCACGCGGCGTTTTGCGACGGCTCAGGGTTAGTTCGTTCACGCTCATCGAGTTGCTGGTGGTGATCGCCATCATTGCGATCCTGGCGTCGTTGCTGCTCCCGGCGCTCAATGCGGCGCGGGATCGGGCCCACACCGCCGTGTGCGTCAACAACCTGAGGCAGATCGGCGTTGCTTTTCAATCGTACGCCGAGGACTATGACGGCTGGCTGGCGCAGGGCGACGACCATTGGTTTCTGGGCGGGGTGGATACGGGGCTGAGTTTCCCGTGGACCATTTTCTACTCACCCTATCTGTGCGGGAGGACGTGGACCACGTGGTACGGGACCGCGGCGGCCGATCCCAAGATCGAGGTGTACGCCTGTCCGGGAGGTTCCCGCGATCTGACCGATGGCTGGAAGCAGATAGGGTACACGCTGAACAGTACCGTGGGGGTGCGCAATGGGAACCAGAACAACTGGTCAACCCTGAAAGCGGTTCGGGATCCCAGCGCTACCGGGTGCTATGCCGATCGCCTCGGCAGGTATGACTTTTGGGGCGCGGACAACATGCCGTTCGGACTGGATCCGCGCCTGCCGATCATGCGGCATGGCCGTGGATTCGACATCATGTCTGTGGATGCCAGCGTGAAGTGGCATCCGTCCGCAACGGTGACTTGGAGCATGTTCGACAATCTCTGAGGCTGGGCGACGCAACGATACTTGCGGGGGCGCAGGCGGTCGCGAACGCCCAGGCTTCGTCCAGGCGCCTCCGGCAACTGTCCAATGCGTCCCATGCGCCACCTGGCATCGCACGTTCTCCTGATGTCCGTCGTGTAGCCGCAGGTCAGTCGCAACGCGGGAGGCGCGCTCCGCGGCGACGTTGGGCGCTCTCGCCGGTCCCGTCCTTCACCGTTTCGCGGTCACGCCCAGGCCGCAGAGCGGCAGCAGCGGTGCGCTCTGCGCGTCGTAGTTGAAGATCGTGAACCCGCCCGTCTTCAGTTCGCGCGTGATCCCGATCTGCTCGACGAGCTTGACGATGTCCTGGCGGTTCGGCCAGCAGGACAGGCCGATGCCGGGGTAGCAGGGGACCTTGCCCGCCCACTCGACTTGCCGCGTTACGGTGCGCCGGAACGACGTGTTGCTCTCGATGTAGTCCATCGGGCAAACGAAATCGAGGTAGCCCTTCTCGCACCACAACTTCCAGTCCTGGGCAACGCCGTCGCGGTCGACCGGGTAGTTGGCGAACACCGCGGCCGAGATCTTGATCCCGGGCCGCGCCTCTCGGGCCTTGTCTGCGACGCCGGCCACGACCTTGGTGATGTTGTCGCGCCGCCACTGGAGCCATGGCTGCTGGAGCGCGCCGCCGGCGCGCACATCGCTCGGCCAGGATCCGACAACCTGACCGATGGCTTTCTGGAACCGGTCGCGGCAGCCGTCGCAGAAGCAGTTGTCCGGGCCGGGATAGCGGATGTAGTCGAAGTGGATGCCGTCGAGGTCGTACTTGCGCGCCAGTTCGACCATGGCGTCGATCTCGAGTTGCTGGTTGTCGGGGTGCGACGGGCAGAGCCAGCGCTCTTCGCGCTTGCCGTCGAAGCTCACCTGGGTCCGCGCGTCGGCGGCCATCTTCTGGACGAACGCGTCCGGCGTCGCAGAGCCCATGTTCCAGTTTACCTTCCAGACGTGGCACTGCACGCCGTACTTGCGGCAAGCGGCCAGGCACAGGGCGATCTGGTCGCCGCGCGTGGCGAGGTCCGCATAGGCGGGGAGCACTTCGCTGGGGTAGAAAGCGACGCCGCCCCAGAGCATGTTGGGGAGGATGGCCGTGAAGCCGTTGTCGGCGAGCGTCTTGATGGCTTGATCCCAATCCATCCCGGTGACCCCGAACGCGCTGTGACACCAGAACGCGCGGTGTTCGGGTGTGTGCGGCGACGGCATGCGGCACCAGGCGCGCAGCAGGGCGGCCTGTGCTTTCTGTGCTTCCGGGATGGCCGCGACGGCGTTACCGCTGGCGAGCAGCGTCTGCGCCTGGGTGCGGGCGGCCAGCGCTGCGTCCAGTTCCGGTTGGATCGCCGGCTGGGTGCGGGCGGTCGCGGCCAGTGCTGTGCTCGCCTCGTCGTAACTTGCGAACGCGCCGATGCGGCCGATGGCATCCAGTTCGGCTTGGGCTGCCTGCTGCCACACGTCGGGCACGAAGTGCGCCAGCATGGCGAGCAGCATCTGCCGCTTGCCGGCCCAGCCGTCGTCGAGCAGTACGTGACTCATGTAGACGAGGTTGTCGGACACCGCGATGGCGGGGTACGGCGTCGGCTTGCCCTCGGCGTCGTACCACACGGCGGCAATCCGGCTCCGCCCTTCGACCGGCTCTGCGGTGACGATGTTCCACGAGCGCTGCTCGACCGATTCGGGCATGCCCGGCAGATCCGTGCCGGTCGGACGAATGGTGCTGAACGCGCCGGGGGCAGTTGCAGGCATGTACTTGCCCGGCTTCATGCCGCCCTTTTCGGCAATGGCCTCAGGCATGCCGTAGAAGCAGATCACCTTGCCGCCGGCGTCCATGAACTGCACCAGGTTCGCGACGATCGAATCGGGGATGCCCGGGTTGTGGGGCAGGATGGCGACGCGCTTGCCGGCCAGACGCTCGGGCGTAACATCGGCATCGGACAGGACCGCATAGGGGATGGATGTCTCCTTGAGGGCGGCCGCCACGATTCCCGCGAACTGCGCCACGGATTTCCTCTCACCCCCGTCGCCCTTGGCCGCTCCCGCGTCGCCGCGGATGATGACAATGGGCGCGTCCGCGCCGACCAGGCCGATATTGGCGATGGCGATTTCCGTGTCCTCGGAGCTGCCGCGCCAGGGCGAGAAGCGGATCGCCGAGACCTGGCTCCAACCGGCCGGCGAGTCCTCGATGTCGGCGGCGGCTTTCTCGATTGTCACGGCCTGCCAGCGGCCGTCCTCGGGCACGGGCAGGTCGGTTCGGTACCAGCCGTTGCCGCTGTGGAAGTACAGCGACACGTTCGCGAGGGGGACGGAGTTCGCACAGTAGAACTGGAAGCGCAGCCCGGTGCAGGCGGTCATGTCGAGGTTGACTTTCAGATCCCAAGCCGCGCGCGTTTCTTTGCCCGCCGTGAAGCGGCACGGGAGGCGCCAGACCTTGGTCCCGCCCACGTCTGCAACGGTGACATCGCCCGCGCAGTCGGCCTGCTTTTCCCAGGCGTCCTTGACGGTTGCCTCGGTCTGGGCCTGCACGTCCTGGATCAGCGGCCAGTCGGCCTTGGGCGGCGGCGGGATATCGGCGGCGTTCGCAAACACGGTGGCGAGAACCGCGGCGGAGAGAGCCATGACGCGAACTGTTCGCATGAGCATTCGTCCCCTTTCTTCGCTACCTCTAGACTGTGTGAGAACCCCGACGTCTTGCAGGTCGACAATATAGCCGGTGGTGGGCATGCTTGCCTCACCCGCGCAGGCGGGGGGGCGCATGTCACTTCCGCAGGGGCGGGCGCCGTCAGCGTGCATTGTGCCTGAGTCCCGGCTTCAGCCGGAAGCCTCGGCGAGCTTCAGCGAGCCGTGCGTCGACCGCTCGCTGAAGCTCGCTGCCACTTCCGCCTGAAGGCGGTACTCTGGCGGGAACGCGATACATCGGATTGACGCACGGCAAACCCTTGAAACGTTTGACTTCTGCAATAGCGTAAGAGCGTCTTGTCTCGCCACAAAGAGAATCCCCTGCAGAAGTGACATGCGCCCCAGGCGGGGCCTCTCCCGTGGCCTGCCCGCACCCGGGACCGCGTAAACGCGGGACTACAAACCTGAAGCTGTTAGCGTTCCGGCCTACGTCGGAGGGGCGCGGGGCGAACTGCTCCGTGTTAGTTCTCGACCGTGAGCAGTATCCGGACCGCCTCGGTCCGCGCGGCGTCGGCGGCCAGGGCCATGGCTTCGTTGAGGGCGGCGAATGGCAGGCGGTGCGTGAGCATGGCGGCGGTGTTGACCTTGCCATTGAGGATCAGCTCGAATGCCGGGGGGAAGTCGCGCGTCGCTTCGGTGCTCGTGCTGGACGTGAGCGTCAGCTCTTTTCGGAAGAACGTGGTGAAGGGGAACGTGAACTCCGCGTCGTAGTGCGGCACGCCGAAGAAATGCACCTCGCCCCCGGGCTTGGCCAGGTCAATGCACAGGCGTTGGGTCGCGGACGATCCGACGGATTCGATGACGACGTCGGCCATGTCGCCGCCCGTCAACTCCCGGACCTTGGCCAGGGTGTCTTCGCTGGACACGTTGATCGTATCCGTGGCGTGCACTTGTCGTGCCACGGCCAAACGGTGCGCGTTCAGGTCCGCCACAATGATGCGCCGCGCGCCCTGGAGATGGAGGAGTTGAGTCCACAGCAGCCCCATGCCGCCCTGGCCGACGATCACCACCACCTTTCGGGCGACCGGGGCCAACCGCCTTGCCGCCTTGAGCACGCATCCGAGCGGCTGCGCCATGACCAGGTGCTCGTGCCATTTCGGCAGCAGTGCGGCGCGGTTGGCCTTGGCCACGAACATCTCGACAAAACCTTCATTCCCGTTCGGGATCGCCAGCACGGCGTCGCCGGCGCGGAAACCGTTGGCGCGGGACTCCACAACCACGCCCATGGTCTCGTGACCCGGAAAGCCCGGCCGGTACGGGAAACGGTCGTGGCCCTTCCCGCCCGTGAAAAACGGATGATCGCTCCCGCACACGGTCATCACCTGCAGGCGCACCAGGAGCTCGCCATCCTGGAGCACCGGTGTGGGCAGGTTGTCCTGGAACTCATACTTCCGCGGTCCGACTAATACGGCTCCAAACATGGCTTTCTCCTGTTCTGCCGTGCTTTGAGCGCCGAGGAACGGGTGTCCCTGCTTCGCTCAGAAGCTACGCCGTGGCAAGCGGGTGTCGAGTGTCGAGTGTCGGGGGAACTCCCTGATGGGGGTATCCACTTGACGCAACCTACCACAACCAGTAGGGGTGCGGACCCCTGCCGCCTCGCGCGGCAGGTGAACAGGTTCAGCGGCTAACGACGATGCATGCCTCTTTTCCTCCCCGCCCGGCCGCCTGCGGCAGACGGCCGGGCGGGGGAAGATAGAATAGCCGACGTCCGACGGTAGCCACGGAACACTCGCTCCTGCCAGACGAGCTGGCAGGTGGCGCAGGGAGAAGTAGGAGCCACAACCCGTAGTGGGTCGTGGCGTCAAGTGGATACCCCCATTCCTTGAACCCTGAACACCCGTATTCTGACCTCCGTGCTCCGCGCTTACTTCTCAAAGTGTCCGAACGGCATGGGCCCGGAGGCGACGCGTACGCCGGTGCCGCGGAGCTGGTCCTCGACGTGACGCCAGCAGTCCTGCGGGGTCCGCAGCGGCGACTCGGGGTGAGCTTCGAGGCTGAACGACAGGTCGTTGATGCCAAAGAGGACAAGATCAACTCCAGGTTTGGCCAAGGCCCGGGCGTTGGTCACCGCGTCGATGGACTCGAACTGCACGGCCAGGATGCCGGTCCGGTTCCACCGGTCGGCGTAGGCGCGCCGGTCCGACTTGGAGGTGAACCCGATGGCATGGCAGGGGCCCCAACTGCGTTTGCCGACCGGCGGGTAGTAGAACCCCTCAATGGCCGCATCGACCACATCGACCGTCTCGACCATGGGCACGATCACCCCGAGTGCGCCGAAGTCGGCGTAGCGGCCTGCCAAGCACGCCAGGCGTGGGTGCAGAAGCCGCAGCAGCGCCGGCACGCCCAAGGCATGGGCGCGCTGGCAGAAGGTGACAATCTCAGCGTCGGACGCCGGTGTGTGCTGAATGTCGACGAACACCAGATCTGCCGGCTCTTTGCGCAGGCACTTCTCCAGGTCAGTCTCGGATGCGCCCAACCCGGCGCAGGCGATGTGGAGTGGGGCGCAGTCGCGCAGACGGTGTTTCAGAGTTTCGAAGTTGTCCATGTGGCAAAGGCTCCTTCTTTGGCCCCAGTTCACGGCGCGCCGGTCCCCGTGGCTCGGCGCGTCCCGCGCCGAAGTAGGGTGCTCCGGCCGGTCCCCGGCCGAGGGCCTCGGTCCGGGACGGACCCGAGCACCCCACTGCGGTCCCGGAGGTCCCGCGCCACTGGCAGAAGGCGCCGGGCCGCGTGGTCACCGCATAGATCGAGTGGGCTATGGCACGGTTACGACCATGTGATGGCGCATGGCTTCACGCGCGGCGTCGGCGTCTCCGGCCGCAACGGCGTCGCAGACACGGCGATGGTACGAGGGCGAACTGGGGTCGCGCCGGACGTCGTATCGGTCGCGTAGGCGTTGCGTGAGGATCATACCCAAGCCGTTCATGATCGCGAAGAACAGGGCGTTGTGCGCCGTTTTGGCCAGAGCGAGATGGAATTCGGAATCGGCCGTGGCAATGGCCTCACTGGTGCCGTCACCCCATGCTGTTTCGAGGCGCTTGAACCGGGCGCGAAGGCCTTTCACGTCCGCGGGGGTCGCGTGAATCGCGGCCAGGGCTGCGATCTCCGGCTCGATGACCGCACGCACGGCCTGCAGGTCCTCGGCAGAGCACTTGTGCGACGCGAAGTAGCAGGAGATGGCGCCGGCAACCACCTCCGGAGTCACCTGCGTCACGTACGCACCGCTGCCGGCGCGCATCTCGACCAAGCCGCGCTGCTGCAGGATATGGATCGCCTCGCGGACCGTGGCTCGGTTCACGTTCAGGAGCGTGGCCAGGCCGCGCTCGGACGGCAGCCGTTCACCGGCGCGCAGGCGTTCCGATTCAATCATGCCCTGGATGTTGTCTGCGATCTGCTCGTTCAGGTTCGTCCGCTGCAGCGCTACGGCTTCAAACAGGGCTCGGGTCTTCGTCATATGCCGCACCTTCCGCCAGGCTGCGCATTCGGTTCGTGGTATATTGGCCGGGTGGCTGGACCACAGAGGGAAGTTACACCCATTTCGCTGGCTGTCAAGTCGGGGGGGGGGGAAGGCGAGGACGTGTGCTCCAAGGGTGCATTCCTGGAGCGCCCGCGTCCTCGCGGGCGTAGCACCATGCCTCCGCACGTACCCCGCCGGCGAGACGCCGGCGTGAGACGAAACGCGCGCCACCGGGGCACTTTCGGACCGCCTGGCTCGCGGAGTACCGCCACGCCCCCGAAGGCAGCCCGCGAGACGCGGGCGCTCCAAAGAGGTGCGGACGGTATGCCCTGCTCAGGGGAAGCTCACTTCCCCGGCCAATTCCCTGCAGGCTGGATGACCTCGTAGCTGTGGCTGACGGTCATGGTTTCGCCGGGCTTGAGGACGGTGTCCGGCGACCAGAGTTCGAGGTTGACGCGGCCTTCGCCGCCGTTCCAGTTCAGGTAGCACAGGCCGATCTGCGTCGGGTCGAACCGGTCCAGGACGGCGATGTTGGCGTCCGGGTCCACCCAGGCCCAGGCACCGGCGGGCTTGTTGCCTTCGCGCAGCCATAGTTCCTTTTCGGCCGCCGGTTCCTTCTCGTTCGCCAGCGGCAGCGCTTCCCATTTGTCCCCGGCGCGCGCGAACCACGCCACGGCGGTCTGGGTCGAGGTAACCTGGAACGCGGGGTGCACGCGCAGGCAGGCCTTGCGCTCCGTGTTGCCTGGGTTGGCGAGTGTCGATGTCACACGCACGATTGGCTTTTCGGAATCGAGTTCGATACGGCGCGTGACCTTGATGCCGTTCCGCAGTGTTGCCTCCAGCGTCGCGCTGTGTTCGTCCTTCGCGGTGACCGCATAGGCTTCGGTCCAGCCGGGCGAACGGTAGCCGGACTCGGAGAACTCCTCGTAGCCGCCGGTTGTCGGGTCGAGCGTGGCCCCGGCCCCGTACTGCTTGGTCAGATTCCGGCCGGTGGCGACATGCCGCAGGCGCCAGATGCGGCCGCCGCAGTCGGGCAGCAGCGTGGCCTCCAGGGCGGCATTGCGGAGGCGGAGCAAGGGCAGGGGCCTGCTCTGGGCCGGCAATCCCGCGAGCCAGTCCTCCATGCTGCCGCCTTCGCGGATGCTGGTGACGCCTTCGGTGTGTGCGATCTCCGCAAACCGTTGGATGGTGGGTGATACGTCGGTTGAGGCATCGGGGACCAGGGCCTCGCCGATTTCCTTGTACCCGCCTTTGCTCAGGGCGATGCGCGTGTACATCAGCGGCAGTCGCGCCACCTGGACGCGGTGCAGCACCTGCGGTTTGCCCTGCACGGCGGTTTCCGCCTTGTCGAACAGTTCCGTGGCCTTGGCGAGCACGTCCGGCGTCAGGTATCCGACTGTCGGCGGCGAGTAGATGCGGACGTGCCGGCCCGGGTCTTTCAGCACCGGGGCGTGGAACGTATCGATGTACTCGCGGATGAACGGGCCAGCCTCCTGGTAGTACGCGGCGATGAACTCGTCCCGTGCCTTTTCGACGTCCACGGACGGGTCCCACAACGCCTTGGCCATCATGTAGGTACGGAGTTCGGCCAGTTCGCCGCCCTTGGAGAAGTAGTTTGCTTCCTCGTAGATGCCGGTGACGCCGTTGCGGATGAAGAAGTCGATGTTGGGGCGGAGCACGTGCAGGTTGGGGAACGGCATGACGCAGTGGGCGTAGTTGATGACGTAGTCCCAGATGTGGAGGCGGTTGGAGATCAGGTGCCAGCCCTGGATGTCCTCGACGAAGGTCCGGTTGGCCTCGCAGGTTTCGAGCGGGTGCGCGAAGCAGCACTCGATGCTGCAGAGCCGCACGGCGACGTTGGGCCGTGGCCGCACCGACTTAGGCGGCTTGCGCGTGTACTGGTAGGCGAGTGTGTCGACAATCTTGTCCGGGAACTCGTCACGGACCGCGTCGGCAATGCCGTTGACGAAGTGCAGCAGTGGCCCGGCCTGACTGCCTTCCGCGTCGGCCAGCGCCGTGCACTTGGCGCACTGGCAGTAGTTGTGCCAGTCGTTCTGCGAGACGGAGAAGATGGTGGCGGTGGGCGACTCGCGCATCCAGGTGCGGATGGTCTCCGTGGCGATGCGCAGCACGTCGGGGTTGGTCAGGCAGAGCTGTGTGTGATCGGGGCCGACGCGTTTGCCGTCGATCTCCGAGTAGTATTCGGGGTGCGAGACGAAGTAGGTCTCGGGCGGAACGAGGTGGTTGAAGGTGTGGACGAAGCCGCGGTAATCGATTTTGCCGCCGCGCTTCTCGTCGATTCGGGTCTGCGTGCCGTTGATCTTGTTGTGCACCGCCCAGTCGGCGTCGCGCGAGTTCGGATAGTCGGTGGCGCGGTACTCCAGGGGCGGCACGTACTCGCGGTTCAGTTCCGGGACGGTAATGGCACCGGAGGTCGGCCAGGTCGCGCAGTCGGCGGTGAACCAACGGCAGCCCAGGGAATCCTCCAGGAACGTGTAGCAGGCGTAGAGTACGCCGCGGCGGTTGCCGGTCAGCACCAGCGCCGGGCCGGCGGTGCGCAGGACCATGCCTTCGAGTCCGAGCTTGTTGAAGTCCACGGCGACGCCGAGTTTTTCGAGCAGATTGCAGCGGCCCACGACGATGGGCGTGCGCGTGCCGAGTTCGGTCTCGGGCAGGACGGGGATTTCCTGGCCGGTGATGAGTTCGAAGTGCCGCTGCAGGTCCTTCGCGGCGTGCTGTTCCTGCGGTGTGGACTGGACCGGGATGACGATGGCGTGGGTGGCGGGTGCGACGTTCGCACCGCCGATGCTGACGGTGCAGTTGCCGAGGGCGGCGCGGCGCTGGTCGAGGGTCTGTCGGGCGGTCTGGATCCGTTCTCGCATGGCGTCGATCTCCTTTGCGGCGGCTGTCCCGGGTCCAGCGGCGGCAATCGCCGCGTCCAGGCTGACGTCGATGTCCTTCAACTTCGTCTCCGCTTCGCGACACGTCAATCCGGAATTGAGATTGGTTAACCACTGATCGATGACCGTGCCGAACGCCTTGCCCGCGGCGGCGCTGCCGTGGCTGGCAGTCAGCGCGGCGCGATACAGATCGAACTGCTGCTCGGTCGACATGCCGGCGGTCAGTTCCGCGAACCGGGCCGTGCCGTTCGAGTACCCGAGCCCGCCGAACGCGACCATCTCGATCGTGCAGCGCTTGCGCTCGGCCGGGTCGGCGGTGGTTTTCGCCAGCAGGCAGGCGATGTCAGCCTTGGTGTAGTCGGCGGCGCCGTCCATCAGCGTCCGCGCCTTGTCCGGTTCATGGCGCGAGACGAAGTAGCGCGCCAGCAGTTCGCGTTCCTCCTTGCTCGGGTCTTTGCTGGCGAGTAACGGCGCCATGGTGTCGGCCGGCGTGGCGATTTGTTCCACCGTCAAGTCATCGATCCACGCCTCGGTATCAACCGCATCGATGAACGCGAGCGGATGGAACTGCACGGCCTTGTCCGGCGAGACGAACGTGATCTCGACCTTCTGCCACTCGTCGGACGTCTTGAGCGCCACGGACCGCGCAAACGCCCAGTCGAACGAGTTCCAGGCATACATGTACAGGGCGAATGCGGTGCCGGCGCCGACCTTTGCCTTGGCGTAGGTGGTGGCGCGATAGGTGGCGAACGGCTCGACGGCGAGGCGGCCTTCGATGCAGACCCAGTGCTGGCGCTGCTTCTGCGCCAGATGCCCGCTGCGTTGCCCCGAGTGCGCTACACCCTCGACGCCGCTCTTCTCGAATCCAGGATCGGGGAAGATGTTCTCCGCCGCTCGCGCCGCGGACGTCGCCAGCACTCCGGTCAGAACGCAGGCGCTGATCATTGCCATGTGACGCTTGGGCATACGTTGTCCCTCCTGTGACTCGTCGAGTTGGGAGCCAGCATGAACTTTGTGCCAGGGAACGCGTTCGATGATGACGGGAACCGTGAAGGGGTTCCCGTGACTCTGACTGAATCCCTCCGATTGCGGGCGTCCGAATATAGGGTCGGCGCAGACGAAAGCAAGGTGCATGGATGGGGCAGCGCGTAATGCGTCAGCGCCCCCCGGGCGGATGCGCCCGATCATGTGTGGGCGTTACTCACTGTTTGTCCGGGGCGTTCTGGCAACGTGGCGGGAGCGGCTCCGGCTTCGTGTAACCACTTCGCCGTGACACGTCGCTCCCGCGGGTGCCGGAGCGAGCCGCTCCGGCCACTCTACCGCAGCCAGCGAGTAACATGGGAGCAAAGGGTGGAGCATGGACCCCTGCCACCCTTGTGTGGCAGGTGAACGGGTTCATTGGGTTACTACGCCGCACTGTGTCCCCTCTCTTCCCTTTCCCCCGTCCGCCGCCGGCGGACGGGGGAAAGGGAAGAGGGGGGGGGCGCCTACGTTTGGCGGGCGAATCCGATTCACCCGTGGCACAAGGCCACGGGGGTCTCACGCATGGGCCAGCGCGTCGTTGTTCCACCTGCCACTGACGCTTCAGGGGCAGCGCCACGGTCTGTCTGGCGCGATGTCCATGCCTGACCGAAGAGCCGCAGTTTGCGCCGCGGAGGAAGTCGCCTATCTTGTCGGGGAGGAGAAGGACGATGAACACTCGCTTGGTGACGCTGTCGCCGGCGGGGCGGTTCGCGTTTGCCGAGGAGGATCTGGTGCCCGGGCCGGGGCACCGGTTCCGGTTGGCCGAGATACAGACCGCCTTCGAGACGGTCGCACGCGAGGGCGGCCGCTGCCTCAAGGGCATAGTGCTGGTGGAGTAGAACCGTCGGCGGACCGGCCCGCGTCCGGGTCCGCCCGAACCGCCCGAACCGCCCGATCCGTCCGTTGGGTTCGTTTCGTCCGTTACCGAGGAGACACACCATGGCAACACAACTTCACGCGGGCGCGGCAACGAGCAACATCACGCCGAAGCTGGGCGTGCACATGCAGGGGTATCTGACGGACCGCCTGGCCGACGATATCGCCGACGAGCTGTTCGCCAAGGCGATCGTGCTGCGCAACGACGACACGGCGCTGGCCATTGTCGTGTGCGACTTGATCGCCTGCTACCAGGAACACGTCGACATTGCGAGGGCACGGGCGGCGGCGCTGACGGGCATCCCGGCGGAGAACATCCTGATTGCCGCGACGCACACGCACTACGGCCCGGTGACCATGGACATTGCCGGCATTCCGCAGGAGAAGGCGTACACCGAGTGGGCCATGGAGAAGGCGGCTGACGCGGTGAAGTTGGCGTGGAACCGGCTGCGGCCGGCGCGCGTGGGGCACGCGTCCGGTAGTTGTCCGGAAGAGACGCACAACCGGCGCTGGCACATGAAGGACGGGGCGGTGCGCATGAACCCGGGGTTCCAGAACCCGGACATGCTGCGGCCGGCCGGTCCGGCCGATCCCGAGGCGGCGATCATGGTGGTCGTGGAGAAGGACAGCGAGCGTCCGATTGCGGCCATGGCGAACTACTCGCTGCACTACGTGGGCAGTCCGGCGGCGAACACGATTTCGGCCAACTACTTCGGCGCGTTCAGTCGCGCGCTGCAGCGCCTGGGCGGCGGCGATTTCGTGGCCATGATGGCGAACGGCTGTTGCGGGGACATCAACAACTGCGACTTTACGCGGCCGGCGCCGCCCATGCCGCACCCGCAGTACCAGTGCGAGCGGGTCGGGAATGTCGTGGCGGCGCGCGTCTACGCGGCTTGGCAGCAGATTCGCGATTTTGACGCGACGCCCGTCCTTGGCGCCGCGCGGCGGATGGTCCCGTTTCGCCGGCGCGAGTCGACGCCGGCCGAATTGGACGCGGCACGGCAGACGCTCCCGAAGAAGAGCGAGGTGGAGTACATCAAGTGGCTGTACGCCATGGAGGCGCTGGAGGTGGCGAAGGAACCGGTGGTGCAGCCGGCGCCTGTCGTCTGCATGCGCGTTGGCGACCTCGGTATCGCTTCGCTGCCGGGCGAGATTTTCGCGGATTACGGACTGAAAATCAAGGCACAGTCGCCGTTCGCACGCACCATGACCGTCGAACTGGCGAACGGGTGTCTCGGCTACTGCCCCACTGACGCGGCCATCCAGGAGGGCGGCTACGAGACGTGGCTCTGCCGATGGGCCAAAGTCGCGCCGGGCACGGAAGGGCAGATGGTCGGGACCGCCGGTGAGCTGCTGCACGAACTGCACCGCAGGTGAGCGAGGCCTGGACTCGTCGTTTCACCCTTCTGGCGTGTGCTTCGCGGTGGCTGTCGAACTGCCCCGGTGCCGCCAGTAGTCCGGATCTCGGTGAAGATGCATCACGGCGAGGATGAAAACCCCGTCGGCTGCTTCAGCGTACAGGATGCCGTAGGGGAATCTCTCCGTCTGGCACCTCCGTACTTCTTCGTCCAGACGGGGCCATGCCTTGGGGTACCGCGCGGCGCGTTCGACGGCTGAGTACACCTCCACCGCGAAGTCGTGCCCCAGCCCCTCCTCGCAGGCCTCGTAGTAGTCGATAGCTTTGAGGAACTCCACCTCAGCTTCCGGGTGGAATGGATAGCTCATGACTGGAATCGCTTCCAGACCCGCGCGAAAACCTCTTCGCCCGGTACAGGCTTCACCTGCCCGGAGCGCAGTTCACCCAACCGGCGGTGAGCCACGGAGGCCCATTTTCGATCGATATCGGACTCAGGCGGATTGAGGCTGCGCAGGACGGAGTTGGCCACGATGGCCCGCTCTTCCACGGGAAGTGACGTTACTTCCGCAATTAGGTCTTTGGTGGTCAAAGCAAGACTCCCAAGTATCTCTGGACAGTCGCCATCACGGTACCCAAATGTACTCCACATTTACCGCAGCGGCAATGCCTTCGGCGCACCGCACGGGACAGCGGACATGCGCCCACTTGCACGTCCCCGCCGCCCTCCGCCGCCCCGCCAGGGCGGCAGGGTTGCGCAGCTTCAGCTCTCCCGGTCTTTTCCCGCGCGTGTTCTTTTCCGTCCCGATGCGCTTGACGCATTCGCGCGCCGGGTGTATTGTTCCGTTAAGCAGAACGCTGTACGGAGAAACGGAACAATGGTGCAGTCCGTCGATAAGGCCTTGGTGTTACTCAACGAGGTTGCGCGGCATGGCGACTGGGTGGGTGTCCGCGAACTGGCGCGTGCCACCGGGCTGAAGCCGCCGACGGCTCAGAGTCTGCTCAAGACGTTGCAGGCGCACGGGTTTCTGGAGTTCGACGCGCAGGCGCGTGGGTACCGTGTCGGGTTGGCGGCATTGCGGCTGGCTGACGGTGCGGACCGCCTGACGCGTTTGGCGGACTTCGCGCGTCCGTTCGTGCGGGAACTGTTTGCGGAATTCGGCGAGACGGTTGCGGCGTTGACGCTGGTGCAGGATCAGGCGGTCGTGTTGGAGTGGCAGCAGGCGGAGCACGCCCTGGCCGTGATTCACGCCCGCAAGGTCATTGAACGGCCCCACTTCATGGCGTCCGGACTGGTCCTGATCGCCTACCAGGACGTGGTCTTCCGTCAGCGCTATGCCGAGCGTGTTCAGTCCGACGATGCAGGGCAGAACATGCCGAAGAACGCTGCGCAACTTCTGAAGATCCTGGATCAAGTTCGGGCGCAAGGCTACGCGGAGACGTGCAACGCGCGCGGCAGCGGGATTGGCGCGGTGTCCGCGCCGGTGTTCGATGCGACCGGCCACGTCGCCATGGCGCTGGCGTGCAGCGCGCCTCTGGCACGGCTCAACGACGGCTTGCGTGAGCGGCAGCGCGCCAGCGTCATTTCCACCGCTGCCCGTATGAGCGCAGCACTCGGCGGGGCGGACGCCGCGTCCGTTTCCGTCCGCCGACCCGCGTCCACCGTCAGTCACGGTCCAGCGGGTTTCCGTCCCTCGCTGACATCCCTGACATCTGGCGGATAATTGAGGAATCGAGGTCATCGGGATCATCGATATCTTCGAGACCATCGCCGCCTGACACCTGACACGTGAAACCTGAAACCTCTTTCCCAACCCTGGAGCCCAACCATGAATTTCCGCAATGTCCAACTCGAGATGAGTCTGAAACCGTTCCGTGACGATTCCGAGGCGACCACTCGCGCCGTGTGCACCGAGTTGTTCCGGCAGTGGGCGCCGCTGTGTCGGCACGCCGACGTGGTGTCCGTGATGCTTTGGGCCGCTGACGGGTCGGAGATCCTCGACTACCGCAGCAACCTGGACGACACGTTCGAGTGGGCCTACACGATCGGCGTGGCCAATCCGCGCGGGGAGAAGGCGCCGCCGGATCACCCGAACAGCCAGTGCATTCACCAGCATCCGTACCTGTACATGGACAAGCCGCCGGTGTTCACGTACCGCTGGCTCAAGCGCCTGATTGCGGTGCTGAAGGAAACGGGCACGGCGATACTGGGCAAGCCGATCCGCGTGGGCGCGACGTTCGATCCGGGGCCGGAGTTTGCGAAGTCCGCATTCAAGTATGAGCGGCACCCCGAGATCTGCCTGGGTGGCACCATGGGCCGAGCTAGTTTCGTCTGCTGCTACGCGACGCTGCACGCCGACAGCACGCGTTACGCCGGCTACCCGAACGGGATCCCGGAAAGCACGCCGTTCGGCGAGTTCCTCGGGCGCCAGAGCAAGCACTTTCTCAAGGACATGGGTTACGACTACCTGTGGCTCTCGAACGGATTCGGGTTCGGGCTCGAGACGTGGGGACTGCGCGGTGCGGTGTTCAACGGCAAAGGGTTCTCCACTGACCGCGTCAGCGAAGTCCGCGCCAAGAGCATTGGGTTCTGGGATGCGTTTCGGCGCGAGTGCCCGGACGTACCGCTGGCGACGCGCGGCACGAACTTCGGCACGGGCAAGGACCTGTCCTCCGACGCCGTGCCGTTGCGCGAGATCTACCGCGGCGGGTACAACATCGAGCCGCCGCCCAACTCGCCGTGGGCTGCGATCAACAGCGACTTCGGCCTCGAGTTGACCGGGTGGATGTCGCACATCGCCGAACTGCCGGGCGACGGGTTCCTGTTCCGGTTCTACACGCACGACCCGTGGTTCCTGAACAGTCCGTGGTTCGACCGTTACTGCCGGGAACCGCATGACATCTACCTGCCGCTGTCCGTGGCGCGGTTGGACGGCAAGGGCGAGGTGGGCACGCCGACCTCGCTCAGTATTCTCACGGTTGACGACTCGTACGGCCGCATGCCGGAGCAGGTCCCGAACGAGGTGATTCCGCACATCCTTGCCGCGCGCGGTGATCAGCCGGACCGGCCGGGGCCGCTCGTGTGGGTCTATCCGTTTGACGAGTTCCACGACTGGACGTTCGGCACGCCCTGCCGTATCGACGAGGTGTTCTTCAACGACTGGTTCATGCGCGGTGCGGTGAACCAGGGCTTGCCGCTGAACACGGTCATCAGCACCGGCAATGCAGTCACTGCGTTGGCGTCAAATCGCGACGCGTTCGCGGAGTCCGCACTGGTCAGTCCCGTGCCGCAAGCGGACAGCGCGTGGGAGCAGGTTCTGCTCCAGTTCGCGGCCGGCGGCGGGCGGGTGCTGCTGTACGGGCCGCTGCGCCACGCCAGCGCCAAGCTGCTGAAGACCTTGAACCTGAAGGTTGGCGCGCCGCTGTCCGGTGAGTTCGAACTGACGCTGAAGTTCGAGGGCGATCACGTGCAGGACCGGCCCATGGCCACACGCCTGGTGCATCACCCGCTGCTCAGCGCCGGCGGGCTTGAGGCCGTGGCGGCGAACATCGAGGACGTGCCGGCGTGTCTGCTGGCGGCCGTCAGTCAGGACCAGGCGACGCGCGTCGTGGCCTGGACCCGCAGCTTGCGCGAGTGGAACGGTGGCCGGATCTCGTGGGTGCGCGGGACCGTGTCGTGCGACCCGGAGCGGACCGGCGGGCACCTGTTGGTACCGCTGAACCCCGCGGAAACGTATCCGGCTGAGGCCATGATGCGGCAGGCCCTGCAGTCGTTCGGGATCTTCATTACGCCCGAGAAGCGCAACCCGGAGCAACCGAACCCCATGCTGTGCGTGGCGCGCCGGAGCAACGGTTTTTTCCTGTCCGGTTTCACGCCGGACACGACGACTGCGGTGCAGTTGCGGTTCCCGCAGGGCGCGCCGGTGCTGACAAACCTCGAGACGTGGGTCGAGGGCGGTCGGGCGCAGTACAACCTGCCGCGCGCCTGGCACCGCGAGTGCCGGGTCTTCATCGAGCAGGGCGAGGACGGCCGCGTCGGGTGCATGGAGCGCTGCTCCGGCATGGTCGGGGTGAGTCGGCGGTTCCTGGTGACGGGGCTGCGCAACGCCACGGTGCGGTTCTACTACGAGGCCGGGACGCAGGGCAGCGTGAAGATGCTGCGGAATCCGCAGTCCCCGTACTTGGCGGGCGAGTTCCTGTCGGCCGTCGAGAAAACGGATGCGCTCGGGCACTACCTGCAGGCGGATGGCGTTTCCGGCGACGTGATGATTTCCTGGTGAGGCGACGGGGGAGGGGCGGTGTTCGGTGTTCATTGGGCAGGGGGCAGGGGGCAGAGGAAGGTGCGATGCAACTGAAGAACGTTACGCTCGAGATGAGCCTCAAGCCGTTCAAGGACACGTCGGAGGCGACGGCCCGGAACGTGTGCCGCGAGCTGTTCCGTCAATGGTGGCCGCTGTGTCGTCATGCCGACATGGTGTCCGTGCTGCTCTGGGCGGCGGACGGTTCGGAGATTCTCGAGTACCGGCGGGACCTGGAGGCGCGCTTTGAGTGGGCCAAGTGGTTGGGCAGTGCGAATGCGAGCCGGCCGCCGCACCCCAACGACCCGGAAGGCCGTGGGATCCACTGCCGCCGCTATCTGTACATGGAGCAACCGCCCGAGTTCAGCTATGGCTGGCTCAAGCGCCTGATCGCGATCGTCAAGGAGGTGGGCGGTGCGGTCACCGGAAAACCGGTTCGGGTGGGCGAAACCTTTGATCCTGGGCCGGAGTTTGCCGAGTCCGCGTTCAAGTACGTACGCCATCCGGAACTGAGCATGGGCAAGACAACGAGCACGGCCGGGTTTGCGTGCTGTTACGCTACGCTACACGCGGACCCGACCCGGTACGCCGGATTTCCGACCGGGATTCCCGAGGGCACGCCGTTCGGGACGTTCCTGGGGCGGCAGTGCCAGTTCTTCCTGAACGACATGGGGTTTGACTACCTGTGGCTCTCGAACGGGTTCGGGTTTGGCTTGGAAACCTGGGGATTGCGCGGGGCCGTGTTTGACGGTCAGCGGTTCTCCAGTGAGCGTTGCGACGAGGTCAGGCGCGAGAACCTCGCGTTTTGGGATCTGTTTCGCACCGAGTGCCCCAAGATTCCGATCGAGACCCGCGGGACGAACCTATCGACCGGCATGGATCTGTCGTCGGACGCTGTGCCGCTGCGGGAGATCTACGAGGGCGGGTATGGGATGGAGCCCCCGCCGAACTCGCCCTGGGCCGCTCTGAACTACGACTTTGGTTTGGAACTGGTCGGCTGGATGTCGCACATCGCGGAGATTCCGGGCGACACGTTTCCCTTCCGGTTCTACACGCATGATCCGTGGTGGCTCAACAGCCCCTGGCTGGACCGGTACGAACGCGAGCCGCACGACATCTACCTGCCGCTGTCCGTGTCCCGCATTGATGCCGCCGGGACCGCACGGACGCCGACCTCGATCCTGTTCCTGACCGCGGACGATTCCTACGGCAACATGCCCGAGCAGGTTCCGAACGAGGTTATTCCCCACGTTCTGACTGGGAAACGCGACGAACCGGACCAGGCCGGACCGCTGCTGTGGGTCTACCCGTTCGACGAGTATCACGAGTGGACGTTCGGGACACCCAGTCGCATTGAGGAGGTGTTCTTCGGCGACTGGTTCATGCGCGGTGCGATCAACCATGGTCTGCCGCTGAACACCGTCATCAGCACGCGCAGTCTCATCGCTGCAACGGCGGGAAGTGCGGCGAAGTTCGCAGAATCAGTCCTGGTCAGTCCCGTCCCGGCGGCGGGCAGTGCCTGGCAGGCTGCACTTCTGAACCATGTTCGCGCGGGGGGGCGGTTGCTCATCTACGGGCCGGTTGCCCACGCCGATGCCGAACTGCTCGATTTCCTGAACCTGGCGCGGGCCGAACCTCTCACCGGTGAGTTCGATCTGAAGCTGGAATTGGACGGCGACACACTTTGCGAACAGCCCTACGCCGCGCGTCTCAATCATCCCGGCCTCTTCTCCGCCGGGGGCATGGATGGCGTCGTTGCCGACCCTGCGGATCCGGGCACCACCGTTCTCGCCGTGGCGGCCCTGGCGCAACAGGCCCGCGTGGCAGCCATGGCGCGTGCGCGGCCCGAGTGGCGCGGCGGCAGCGCGGTGTGGGTGCGCGGCACGGTTGCCTGCGATCCTGCGAAGACGGGCGGGCATCTCCTGGTGCCGTTCAACCCCGCAACGTACTTCCCGGGCGAGTTGCTGATGCGCTATGCACTGCAGGCGTTCGGCGTTTGCATCGGGGTTGAGAAAGACACGCCGGCCCAGAAGAGCCCCATGGCCTGCATCGCCCGGCATGCGGGCGGGTTCTTCTTCTCCGGATTCACGCCCGACACGACCAGCGCGATTCGCCTGCGATTCCCGCAAGGCGCCCCGCTCCTGCTCGGCCTGGAGACGCGACTGTGCAACGGCGAAACGCGCTACACCATGCCACGCGCGTGGCACCGTGAGTGCCGCGTGTTTGTCGACCAGGCGCAGAACGGTCGCCTCGCGTGCCACGAAGTGTGCTCCGAGATGGTTGGCGTGAAGCGGCGCTTGGTCGTAACGGGCCTGGTGAACGCGACCGTTCGGTTCTATCACGAGCCCGGGACGGAAAGCAAAGTCCGAATGCTGAGGAACGGCGTGCGTCCATATCTTGTCGGTGACTTTGCGGCCTTTGCCGTCAACCGCGACGCACTCGGCGGTTATCTGCAAGCCGATGGAATCTCCGGCGAATTGGTGATCTCCTGGTGATGCGAGGCTATACCATGCGTACTCCCGACATCAACCGACTTCTCGCGGCGTTCCGGCACGAAGCAACGGACAGTGTGCCGAATTTCGAGATCGTGATCGGCGCGCGTGCGCTGACTCGCCTGCTCGGTGTCGCGACCGACAAGAGCCTGTGGGACCTGGCCCCGGAACTGCGCGCGAAGGCGCTCGCCGCCGTGGGGCAGGACGCCATGCCGTGCCCGTTGCACGCCCGGATCCCGAACGCATCGGTGCGGTCCGCGGAGGATGCCGAAAGGATGCAGTTTCCCGATCCGAACCAGGCCCGCGAACGGCTGGAGGCATGCCTGAAGGCTGTGGCCGGGACCCGGCTGGGTGTCTGCGCCTGCATCACCGGGCCGCTGACGTCGGCGTACATGGTGCTTGGGCCGGTTTCGATCGAGTCGTTCATGTACTTGCTCTACGACGATCCAGGGTTGGCGGCACGGCTCATGGATCGATTCGTGGACCACTACACGGCGGTCATTGCGGCGGTGGCGGACCTGCCGTTCCAGTTCTACTACATCGGCGACGACGTGGGCGGTAGTGCCGGTACACTGATCGGGCCGCAGCACCTGGCGGAGTTGTGGGCGCCGCGCGCGCGGCGGTTGGTCGACGCGGCGCACGAAACCGGCAGGCCGGTGCTGTTTCACTGCTGCGGCGACCAGAGCGCGGTGCTGCCGTACCTGGTCGAGTGGGGTGTCGAGGCCGTGCACCCGCTGCAGCCGCCGGTCAACGACATCTACGTCGTGCACCGTCAGTACGGCGATCGGTTGGCGCTGGTCGGGAACATCAATGTGGGTGGCGTGCTCTCGTTCGGGACGCCCGACGCGGTGCGCCGCGACACGCGCGAGCACCTGGAGCGGCTCGCGGGCAACGGCGGCTACGTCTGCGGGTCGAGCCACTCGATCATCGATTCGGTTCCGCCCGAGAATTACCTGGCCATGGTCGAAACCGTGCAGGAGTATGGGGACACGAGCAAGTGATTCCCAACGTCAGCCCGATGCTGTTGCGCGCACAGGGCAGAAACAGGAGAGACAGATGTCAGCTTCTCAGTCAGCGAAGAACGGTTCTGGACGTCCGACCGTGGTGGCGGTCTACTACCCGCACTGGCACAACTACGACCACGGCACGGCGTGGAAGGGCGAGGGGTGGACAGAGTGGGAAGGGCTGAAGGCCGCGGTGCCACGCTTTCCCGGACACCAGCAACCGAAGAAGCCGGTCTGGGGTTACTTCGACGAGAGTGATCCGAAGTGGGTCGAGCGCGAGATCCAGCTTGCGGTCAACCACGGGGTCGACGTATTCATGTACGACTGGTACTGGTACAGCGGCGTGCGGAACATGCAGGAGGCGCTGGAACAGGGCTTCCTCGGGGCCACGAATCGGCAGGACATGGCGTTCTGCCTGATGTGGGCAAACCACGACCGGAAGGACCAGTTCTGCCCCGAGTTCGGCAAACCGCGAACCACGTGGCTGCCGTCGCGCCATTCGGTGCGCGACATGAACCGCGTCGTGGACTACTGCGTGGAGCACTACTTCCGGCAGCCGAACTACTGGCAGGTCGACGGGCGGCTGTATTTCAACATCTACCAGGCGACACGGCTGGTCCAGGAACTGGGCGGGCCGGAGACGACGCGCAAGCTCTTTGACGCGATTGACAGCCGCCTGCGGAAGGACGGATTGCCGGGCATGCACTGGGGCGGCATGACGAACAACCCGGCAGATGCCGCCGTGCTCAAGGACGCCGGATTCCTCAGCACCAGCACGTACAACGTGCACTCGGCGGGGAAGGCCAGGCCGGACGGCACGGAGAGCTACGCGGACGTCATGGACGCGCACCGCCGCCTGTGGGGCAGGATGGGCGCGGCAACGCTTCCGTACATGCCGGTGGTGTCCATGGCCTGGGACCCAACTCCGCGTTGCCGCACGGAAGTGCCCTGGCCATTCCCCGCCAACGAGTACCCGTACGTGCCGGTGGTGGTTGACAATACGTCGGAGCGTTTTCGGGAACTGCTGCAGGACGCCGCCGATCACGTCGCCAAGGACCCGAAGCAACCCCATGCAGTTCTGATCTATTGCTGGAACGAGTGGACCGAGGGCGGCTACCTTCTGCCCGAGGAGCGGACGGGCACCGCCTACGTCGAGGCGGTGAAGGCGGTGTTTGGGGCGCGCCAATAGGGGTTTAGGCCGAAGGGGGAAGGCAAGAGAAGAGCGGGTGGTGCGAATGTCGCTTCGACACTCGACGCTCGACACAGGAGACACGCGATGATTACTTCACAGATGGTCAAGGACGTGGCGCGGAACTGTGGTGCGGACATTGTCGGCATCGGGTCGATGGACCGGTTCGAAGGTGCGCCACTGCAGTACGATCCCAGGTACATCATGCCGGAGGCGAAGGCCATCATCGGCCTCGGGTTCCGGATTCACCGCGGACTTCTGCGCGGCATCGAGGAGGGGACTTACTTCGCCGCTTACCCGGCCATGGGGTATGCGAACATCAACGATGTCTACGCCCCCATGGTCCTGCGTGAAGTGGGCAATTTCATTGAGGACAACGGCCACGAAGCGTTCCTGTACTCGAACGGCAGCGTGCGTCTCGGGTGCGGCATCGGCAAGCCGGTGGCGCCGGGCAAACCGAAACCGGACGTCTTCCTGCACTTTCGCATTGCGGGGGTGATCTGCGGCATGGGCGAGATCGGCTACAGCAAGATGTTCCTCACGCCGGAATTCGGGCCGCGCCAACGCCTGGCCTTCATCCTCACCGATGCGCCGCTCGAGCCCGATCCCTTGTTCGAGGGCAAGATCTGTGACGGCTGTATGAAATGCGTTCGGGCCTGTCCCGGTAAGGCGATCAGCAAAGACGAAAAGGTGCGCGTCACCGTCGCCGGGAAGGAACTGGCGTGGGGGCAGATCAACGATCGCAAGTGCTCCACCGCCTACCAGGCCGGGACGCGCGAGATCAACCCGTTCATGCCCAGCGAAGAAGTCGCGGCCACCATCGACGGCATCATCAACGACACCGGCGAGAAGGGTGAGAAAGGCATGACCTCATACACGGGCAACGTTTGGGGGTACCTGCGCGAGAATGTACCGTACATCAAGCGGTGCTGGGAGAGCTTCCATCACCCGGCGACCATCTGCGGCGGCCGTGGTTGCATTCGCGCCTGCATGTCGCACCTTGAGGAGCGCGGCGTGCTGAAGAACAAGTTCGAGGCCCCGTTCCGGCGCCGCAAGGAGTGGAAGCTGCAGCCGGAGGCGGCGGCAGCGGTGAACGCGTGAGAGCGTGGAGGACGGCGGCGCGCCGAGGCGTAGTTCAGAGAACGGAGCCTGGTCCTCCGCCGTAAATAGCGTGGCCGCGTCAAGGGTCTGCACAAAATGCCACCATCACGTCCCAACATCCTCTGGCTCATGACCGACGAACAGCGCGTCGACACCATGGGTGCCTACGGTTCGGCGTGGGGGCACACCCCGCACCTGGACCGGCTGGCGAACGAGGGTGTTCGGTTCGACGCCGCTTACACGCCGAGCCCGGTCTGCATTCCGGCGCGGGCCTGCCTGCTGACCGGGCAGACGGCGTCCACCATCGGGGTCCTCAGCAACCATCATGTTCTGGCGTTGGAGAATCCGCGGTTTCTGACGTGGGAGTTTGCGCGGTCCGGCTACCAGGTCGCGAGTTTCGGCAAGCACCACTACGCGTGTCGGCGCCAGGCCTTCGATCTGGAGAGCGGTGTGCACATTGGGCCGCTGGTCGACTGCTGCAACTACAAGGTGCCCATTGACCCGGCGGAGTACAACGTGGTCCACTACGACAAGGGCAAGATGTGGAAATGGCTCTTCGCCGGGCGCTTCCCGGGAACCGTCGAGGACACACCTGAGATGCAGAATGTCCGGCAGGCACTGCGCTGGCTGAAGGGGCGCGACCCGAACCGGCCGTTCTTCCTGCGCCTCAGTTTTCTCGCACCCCACACGCCCGTTGTGACTCCTGCGCCCTATGACACCATGATCGATCCGAGCCGCATCGACCTGCCGATCGATCAACCGGGCGATCTCAAGAACCTGCCCCGCCCTGTCTCCGAGAGCCTCCAGAAGCATGCCGGCGCGCACGTGTTCACCCGCGAACAGATCCTCCGGACGCGTCAGTGCTACTACGGGTACATGGCGTGCACCGACCACTGCTTCGGGGTGCTGCTCGACGCGATGCGCGAACTCGGGGAACTGGACCGGACCCTAATCGCGTTCGTCTCGGATCATGGCACGCACTTGGCCGACCACGGGTTCTACCAGAAGCAGAGCTTCTACGAGGCGTCGGCGCGCGTGCCGTTCTTCTTCGCTGGTGCCGGCACGGCGCGGCAGGCAGTGGTCCGCACGCCCGTCAATACCGGCGGCCTGTTGCCGACGCTCATGGAAATGGCCGGGATGGCGGTTCCGGCGCAGGTGCAGTTCCCCAGCCTGGCGGGAAATGTCGCGACCGGTGTCGAGTCCGCCGGGACACCCGTGTTCAGCGAGCACGATTATGGGGTCTGGGGCGGTTATCGCGATGGGGACCGTTACGTGATGATCCGAGACGGGAAATGGAAGATGGGCCTCTTCCGCGATCCGCGGAATCCGGCGACGTTCGCGGACGACGACGGGCTCATGCTCCACGATCTGGCCGCCGATCCCGGCGAACGGCACAACCTGGCCGCGGCCCCGGAGTGTGCCGGGGTTCGTCGGGAACTGCTCGCCAAGATCGATGCCTGGGACCGGCGGCGCGACATCCGCGTTCCCACCATTCGGGGTGAGAACGTGCGTGGACGTTGATGGGTGTTTTCAAATCCAAGGTTGCCAAACACAGCCACGTTTCAGAAAAGGGAGATTTTCAGGATGATCGTTGAACGACGCAAACCGAGAACCGCTACCGTGGGTATCGTGGGAGTCGGGCATGACGTCTACTGGGGCCAGTTCCCCGGACTGCTCGACGAACTCATGGGGTACATGAAGGTGTTCGAGAAGCAGGTCCAGTCACAGGGCGTGAAGACGGTCAGCTTCGGCATGATCGATGATGCGGAGTCGGCGTACGCGATGCTGAAGAAGCTCAAGGCGGCGGACCTGGACCTGCTCTTCATCGACATGCTGACCTACGCCACCTCGTGCACGTTTGGCGTGATCATGCGCGAACTGAATGTGCCGATCGTGCTCGTGGCGCTGCAGCCGCGACGCGCCATGGACTACACCAAGGCCACGACCTACATGCAGCTCTGCAACGACAACATCTGCTCGTTGCCCGAGTTCACGGGTGTTGCCGCGCGCATGGGCAAGCCGATCCCCGAGACCATCATCGGCACGCTGCACGACGACCCGGTCGCAGCCGCGGAGGTTGCGCGCTGGTGCAACATCGCCAAGGTTCTCCACGACGTGCGCGGTGCGCGGATCGGCCACTTCGGGCACCCGATGGAGGCCATGCTCGACATGCACAGCGACCCGACCATGTTCACCGCCGCGTTCGGCCTGCATGTGGTCCAGACCGAGATCGACGACCTGGCGCGGCTCGAACGCACGGTCACCAAGGCGGAGACCAAGGCGAAGCGCAAGCAGATCACGGATATGTTCGACACGCCTGATCCGGGCGCCGACCCGCTGGCGAAGAAGCTGACCGCCGCCGACCTGGACCAGGCGGCGCGCGTTGCCGTGGCATTGGACAAGTTCGTCAACGAGAACAATCTCGACGGGCTGGCGTACTACTACAAAGGCCAGCCGGGCAGCGAGACGGAGAAGCTCGCGGCGAGTCTGATCGTCGGCAATTCGCTGTTGTGCGCGGCAGGCTTCCCGATGTGCGGCGAGTCGGACATCAAGACGTGCCTGGCCATGCTGATCATGGACCGGCTCGACATCGGTGGCAGTTTCGCCGAGTTCCATCCCGTGGACTTCAAGGAGAACTTCATCCTCGTCGGGCATGACGGCCCGCACCACGTCAACATTGCCGAGGGTCGGCCCAAGCTGCGCAGCCTGGTGAAATACCACGGCAAGCCAGGCTCGGGCGCATCGGTCGAGTTCAACATCAAGGCGGGGCCGATCTCGATGCTCGGCCTTTCGTCGACATACAACGGGCGGTTCAAGTTCGTGATCGCCGAGGGCGAGTCCATGCACGGGCTGATCCCGGCCACGGGCAACACCAACACGCGCGGCTTCTTCAAGCCGGACGCGCGCACGTTCCTGAAACGCTGGGTCGCGCAAGGCCCGACGCACCACTTCGCGCTCGGCATCGGCCACGAGGCGGAAACACTGCGCCTGATCGGCCAGACGCTGGGGGTCGAAACCGTGGTGGTGACGTCGGCGTGACGCCCTGAGTCGCCGAAGATGGGATTCGGTTTGCCGGTGGGGGCTGTGGTTCGGCGGTTGTCGCCTTCATCGAACGGTGGGACCAACCCGCCGTCTTCGGGCCCATGCTGAAGCACTGTGGGCGATGGGATGATACTGCGGCAAAGAGGCCGCCGACATCCCTGACCCGGCGCAACTCGTGCAGGAACTGGGGTGCGCCGACCCCGACGAGTCTGCCACTCCACTGACGCTCTGCTGTTGCCCTTCGGGACCGCCCGTCTCGCGTTGCTCGGCTCTTGCCGCCCTGTGGCGCGCCCCGGGCCGCCGAGGACGCAGTCGGGGTATGCCCGCGTCAGCCGTCTCGCGGCCCGCTTGAGGGCTCGCCGGGCGGGAAGGCACGCAATTCCCAGGGCTGTTTCAAGATTCGTGACTGTCGCGTGCGGTGAGTACCCCCGGCGTGTCCCCACGCCGGGGGGGGACGGCCTGAGGACAGGCCGCCCCTACTTGGTGTGCGCGGAGGCGTGGCCTTCCGAGACGCGGCGCCAGATCTTGAAACAGCCCTGCGCAATTCCCCCGATCCCTTGCCCTCCCACCCTATCCGGACTATCTTCTGCGCCGTGTCTGGAAGAGCAATTCACTATCGGCTCAATCGGGGCGCTGGCCGAGTACCGGAAGATCTTGCGGTCCACCTTGTACAAGCTGGTTCAGGAGGGGCGCCTGCCGGGACAGAAGTCGGTGGGCCATGGCGGTTCCACGAGGACGCCGTCGGCGAGTGGCTGAATCAGCACCCGGAAACCGGCCAGCCAAGGGATGCGGAATGAGCATGCCTAGTGCGGCGCGTGCCAAACAGACCAGCATCGGCCAGCGCGTGGATGAGGCGATCCGCACCAACATGGAGGCGTCGGGCTATGGCCAGTGAATCCTATAGGCCGCCCTACAGCCTGACCCCGGCCATGCTCGGCATGGTCGAGGAGATCGGCGAAGTGCTGGGTCGACTGCGGGCTGGGAGCGGCCCCGTCGCGCCCCACCTGCAACGCGGCAACCGCATCCGTACCGTCCAGGCCTCCTGCGCCATCGAGGGCAACACCCTTAGCGTCGAGCAGGTCACGGCGGTGCTCGAGGGCAAGCGGGTGCTGGGCACGCCCCGCGAAATCCAGGAGGTTCGCAACGCCTTTGTCGCCTACGAGCGCTTGCCCGAGTGGTCGCCCCATTCCCGCGACGCCCTGTTGGCCGCGCACGGCATCCTCATGGCCGGACTGGTCGACGAGCCGGGCCGCTTCCGCTCCGGCGGCGTCGGCATCCAGCGCGGTGAGGAAATCGTCCACCTCGCGCCTCCCGCCAACCGCGTGCCGGCACTGGTCGCCGACCTCTTGGCGTGGCTCAAGACCACTCCGGAACACCCGCTCATCGCCAGTTGCGTCTTCCACTACGAGTTCGAGTTCATCCATCCCTTCCAGGACGGCAACGGCCGCATGGGTCGCCTCTGGCAAACCCTCGTCCTCAGCCGATGGAATCCGTTGTTCGCCGCCGTGTCCGTCGAAACTCTCACCGGCGAACACCAGACCGACTACTACGCCGCCTTGAACGCCAGCAACAAGGCGGTCGCGTGCACTCCGTTCATCGAGTTCATGCTGGCCATGATCCGCGACGCCCTGCTGGAACTCACCGAGACCGAACAAGTAAGCGAACAACGAACCGAACAAGTTGTCCGGCTCCTGGCGGCGATGGGCAAGGGCCCCGTCTCCGCCAAAGAGATCATGGCTAAGCTGGGGCTTTCGCACCGCCCCACCTTCCTCTATTCCTACCTCCAACCGGCGCTGGCCGCCGGGCTGATCGAGATGACCCGACCCGACGCCCCCCGCGCCCGCAACCAGAAGTACCGCCTCACTCCCTGGCCGACGGCAAGACTCTTGCCCTCGACGCACAGGACGAGAACGTTCTCTTCCTCCAATCGGCTCCCCCAGCCCGCCCGCCAGAAGGAATGGCGAAGTGAGGGCTGATCTCAAATCGCAGACCGAGCGCCTTTTCGATGTTTGCCTTCGCTTTGGGTTAAGTGTATGGTAAGTGCACTTGGTTTGGTGTGAGAGGAAGTGTGGACCATGGCTGTCAAGACCATCACCATTGACATGGAAGCCTACGGATTGCTGGCCGCGCAGAAGCGGGGCAACGAGTCGTTCAGCCGCGTGATCAAGCGCCGACTGGCACCAGAGCGTACGGCGGCGGCACTCCTCGCCCGCCTTCCCGAGTTGGCGCTGGCGGACGATACTCTGGACGAGATCGACCGACGGGTCGCCGCGCGCCGCGAATCGCCGGCATGCTCGCCCGCCCTGGACGATAAGGGAGAGAAGTGAGGCGATGTTCCTCGACACGACATTTTGTGTAGACCTGATGCGTGAACAGCGCCGCGGCGAGCGCGGCCCCGCCACCGCCAAGCTTGAACCGATGGGCGGGGCGCCGTTGTTCCTGTCGATCTTTGTTCTCTGTGAACTCCAGGCGGGCGCGCGGTTGTCAGCCAATCCGCAACGTGAGATGCATCGCGTCGAGTTGTTCGCGGAGATGACTGAGGTGGTGCTGTTGCAGCGTGGGTTCGAGGTCCTGTACGGTGAAGCGGAGGCCGAACTGCGCCGTCAAGGAGTGCCCATGGGCACCATGGACTTGCTCATCGGCGTGGCGGCAAAGGGAATGGGGATGCCCCTGCTGACGCGTAACACGGAGCACTTCGAATGCATTCCCGGCTTGGTTGTCGAGACGTACTGACGGTGTCGGGTCGTGTATCCTCAAAGGAGGTCGGTATGACGAGCATGATGTTCCGGATGGCGCGGGGTGTCGTGGTGGCCGTGGCGGCGGTTGCGGTTCTGTGGAACGTTGCGGCGCGGGCTCAGGCGCCGACCGCGGGGGCCGCCGGGCCAGAGGACGCGAAGGTTAAGGCCGACGTGGAGAGGGCGACGCAGGAACTGGCCGCTCAGATGACCAAGGCCGGGAGTCTGAAATCGGAAGACGTCTATCCCATCCTGCGTGCGCACTTGGAGAAGAACCTCGCGGTGTACGGTGCGGCGTTCGCATTTTCGCCCAAGGAGGAGAACGGCAAACGCGTTCTTGCGGCTCCGTACATGTACCGCAAGGATGGTCAGTTGGTCCAGCACGAGATTGCGGGTGCGATGTTCGACTACACGGCCGCGGACAACACGTGGTACGCCGATCCGGTCAAGGCGGGGAAGGCCGTGTGGGTTGCCCCGTACTTTGACAAGGGCGGTGCCGGTGCCGACGTCTACATGACCACCTATTCGGTTCCAGTCTACGCTGCCGGTGCGGGTTCGGCGCTGGTGGGCGTCGCCACCGGCGATGTGCTGCTGCCCAAGCCCGTCAAGTGACCGCGGCCGGTCCAACGGACCTCCCGGGGCGGCGCTGAGCGTGATTCTGTTCCCCGGCGACAGCCATTCTCCCTCTGTCGAGACAAGCGTTTGGCGGTGCGGTGATCGCCCTGGCTGGGGTGGCATTCGCCATGTCCAGGCATCCGGGTTTCTGGGCCGCCGCCGTGGCCGGCGCGGTCATGGTGGCGCTTTTGCTCTCGTTCGCCATGCTCGCCAAGTCCGCTGGACACCGCCGCGCTGATCCGCGTCCCGCTGAAGTAGGGAAGTGATGACTGTGGCCTACAGGTTGGGTGGGACATTCGGTGCGCCACCACTGGTCGTCGGCAGTCAACTCCCCAGCCGTTCGACGCCCACGCACAATAATTCCTATCAGTTTTCATTCCGAGCGATTTTCGTTTGCGCGCCCCTGTCGCAAGAGTGGGAGAACCGGCTAGTGCTCGGCCGCCAGAAGTTCTCCCGCACTTCCTTTGCCTGTGCAGGCAACGACCCCACCGGCGCAAGGCCGGTGGGGTCGCCGAGCCGTCCCGGCCGTACAGCTCGGTGAATTGCGGGAAGACTTCTGGCGGCCAAGCACTAGAGTACGGGTCACGCCTCCAGGCGCGGGGGCTGACCGGGCAGTGTTTCGGCTGCTTTGCAAGGAGCAATCATGATCGATCCGACCACATCGAAGCTCTTGACAACCTGGACGAATCCGGAAACAGGGCTGGATATCTACCTGCTGACGGAGAAGGTGGCGCCGTCACAGCAGTCATTCTACTTCGTCAACGACGGCATGACCGCGAATGGCCGCTATCTTTGGTTCTACTGCTCGTATCCGCCGTCCGGCTCGGGATCCTACGGCCGCACACTCGGGCTCGTCGACTTCGAGCAACAGCTCGTCCGCCATTTTCCGGACACGCAGTTCCAGCATGCCTCGCCCTATGTGGACCCGGCCAATGGCGACGTCTACTGGACCACCGGCGCGTCCATCTGGCGGCGCAGCCCGGATCCGTCGACCGCTGCCGAATGCGTCAACTCCTTGCCTGAAGAGATCGTGGGGCACCGGACTGTAACGCGCCTGGCAACACACCTGAGCAAGTCCGTCGACGGCACGGAGTTCTTCGCGGATGTGGCCCTCGGAACGCAGTATGTTTTCGGCACATTGCCGCTGGATGGCAGTGATTTCCGCTTCTGGCACCGCTTCGACCGCAATCACAATCACGCCCAGTTCAGTCCGATCGACCCGGACCTGGTCCTCTTCGCGGAGGAGTTCCACATTGACCCGATCACCGGCCTGCGCATCCCGATCACCAATCGCATGTGGTCGATCCGGCGGGGCGCGGCACCGCGCCCACTCCTGCCCACCCCCACGGTCCTTTCGCACGAGTGGTGGGACGAGGACGGAACGCACGCCTGGGCCGTGCGCGGCAAGCAGACCTGGCGCATCAACGTCGAAACGGCCGAGGTCGAGGTGGTCGAGTGGCCGGTGAACTGCTGGCATGCCCACGGCACCCGCAACGGCGACGGACTCATCTGTGACTCAACCCAGAAGTTCTACCGAGGCTGTCCCTCCTCCGTTCATTTCCTCAACCGCCGAAGCAACACCTTCCTGAAGGTCATCGACAATCCCGGCATCGACGGTATCGCGGGCTCGAATTACCATATCGATCCGCACCCGCGTTTCTGCGGTTCCGACCAGTTCGTGATCTTCACCGCCACCGTAAGAGGACAGATGGACCTGGCCATCGTCAAGACCGCGGACCTCATCGATCGGACGGCGTAAGCGAACGGTGTAGGCGGTGAAAGTCCTGCCTGTCGCGGAGCGGCGGTGCTGCGGAGCCGGCGTTGTCGTGCCCGGCAAGCCCGGGACTTGCTGGCAGCGCTGGCGCGGCGGTACTGCCGTGGCACGGTGTCACCCGGTGCGCTGCGTTCGGTGCAACAGGAGTGCTACATGAATTTCGATGGACTGAAGGCGACGGCGTCCGGGTTTGGCAAGCCGGGATGGGTTCCGGTGCTCGAGTACGTGGCTGACTTGCGCGGGCGGAGCGTGTTTCCGGCCCGGGGGGTACTGCCGTACGAGTGGGAGAACATCGGGCCGGGCTACTGCTACGGTCCGGCGTTCGGGCACTGGGACCTGATCCATGCGGTGATGCGCGGCCCCGCCTGGAACAGCTCGAGAAAAGTGATCCGGACGATTCCGACGGGGAAGGGCACGTGCGGCCTGACGATGAGCAACGACGAGCGGTACGTCATCGCGTCGAACGACGACGACGACTCCATCAGTGTCATCGATACCGAGACGGATGCAGTTGTCAACACCGTGTCGGCCCGGAAAGGCTTCGAGGCGTTGGGGCTCACCGGCTACATTCAGGGGATCAGCGTCGGGACGGACGACGCAATCCATGTCTACGGCTGCTCCGGCAACGGCGCCCTTGTCCGGTTCACGGATGTCGCGGGCGAGGGTGCGTATGTGATATCCTACGGCGGGGGGACATACGCATCGCCCGCATCGCGCCAGCCGGGTTCGCCGCGAAAAGGGTCCAGCGGAAGCTGAGCCCCCTGATGGCCCCTTCCCTATCCACCCCCCGTACAACAGGGCCCTGGAGACTGCGGTCGTCACCACGGCGTGGCGACTCAACAACCGAAGATGGTGCTGCGGTTCACAGACCCGTCCCGCCGTTGCCGGATGACGTGGCTCAGCGATTGGGCAAGATTCCTGGAACTTGTCACCCGCGGTTGGCAGTGTATGCTGGGGCGTGGCCAAACGGCCGAGTCCAGGTTCCCCACAGATAGCCTATCCTCAGGGGGGGCGGTCCGGTGTTGACGGGGTTGGTTGAATGTCGTCTGAAAGCATTCATTCGGAGATGGGAGAGGCGCGGTTCAAGACGCTCATCACGCGGCCGGTCGTGGTGCTTGTCATTGGAGTTCTCGGCCTGAGTTTCGGCCTCGCCGTGGCGTATTCCCCGAGCTTCTTCGGCCTGCCGTATCTGCTCCTGACCTCCTTGGTCGCGTTCGGCGCCGGTGCTTTTGTGCTTCAGAGCGTCTCGGGTCTCTCGGCGAGGGGCTGGGGGTTCCTGCTTCCCTGCGTGATCTGTTTCCTTGTGCCCCTGTTCCACCTCAGGACGTATCTGTTCCCGAGCGCGTCCTTCTCTCATTTGATCACCAACGATTTTGATCGCCTGTATTATGTGTACAAGGTGTACCTGTTGAGTAGCCTCAGCGAAGGCAGGATCCCGTTGTGGTCGCCCTCGGAGGCTTGCGGGTTCCCCTTCTATGCCAACCCTTTCACGCAGGCCTACTATCCACTGAACATCGCCCTTGCAGTTTGGAATGGCATCAGGGGGGGATATTCTCAACTCGATCACCAGGTTTTCACCGTGCTTGCGGTATCCCTCTTTTCTGTCGGGCTTTTTCTCTGGCTGAGGTGTCTGCAGTTCTCCGTACGAAGCAGCATGCTGGCCGCATGTGTGATGGGCGTTTCGTTCAAGGTTACAGAGTTGGTCCGTTTCCCCAATGCGATCCACACGGCGGCGTGGATTCCATATATCCTCCTCGGTATGACGTTGTGCTCGTCCAGCGCCAAGCGGACGATGGGGACGGCGTTGGTCGCGTCTTCGGGCACGTTGATGTTGACGGGAGGATATCCGTATTTCGTCTACTACTGCATCTTCCTCGTTGGATTGTACGCGCCGATCGTGTTGCTCCCGGAGTTCCGGGAGGCCCTGGGGCTGCCACCGGAGAGGGCGGCCAGGCGTGGCCTGGGTGCGATGGCGGTGGGCTGGGCTATCCCCATTGGCGTCTGCCTGCCGTACTTCGTGAAAATGCGCTGGCTGCTGAACCAGACGGTCGACAGAGGTGGGCACTCCTACTCCTATTCGACGGAGCACGTATTCAGTTTCACGGATACGGTTGGATCTCTGGTCTTTCCGCCGGCGGCACAGGTTGAGGGGTGGTACTACCTGAGCGCTGTGGGTTTGATCATGGTGGCGATTCCGTTTGCGAACGCCGTCGTGCCGGTTTCCGGGACTAGGACGAATCGGTTGTGGTTGCTGGTGCTGACGGCAGCCTTTCTCTTCGTCACGGCGCTGTCGTACGGGGCCGGGTCTCTCATGTTCAAGCTCTTCTGGCATTGCCTGCCCGGGTTCTCCAGTCTGCGGGTTTGGGGACGGGTCAATATCCTGCTGGTCCCCGTGCTGGCCTTGCTCCTGGCGCGCGGTTATACCTTGTTTGAGGAGGCCTGGGTCGGTTGTGACCGAAACGGGCTTCCGGCTTCTTCCAGGAACAAGCGCCTGCTTGGGATTACCGTAGTTGTGGGGGTGAGCATGGTCGTGCTGCAGGTGGTGCTGCTCAGGAACCAAGTTTTTGACAGGTACTGGGTGGCCTGGTTCCATCCGCATATCCCCGAAGGACTGGGGCCGGAAACTTTTGTGTTTGCCAGCGTCGGTTCGGTGGTGGGACTTGGGCTGTTGCCCGTGCTCGGGCTGTGGGCCAGCGAAAGGGTTGCGCGGCATCGGGCCCTGGCTGCGTGGTGTGCGGTGGGTGTTGTCCTCGGTCTGGCGTTGTGGGACCTTGACGGCATTGGCAATACGCAGTGGAGTAAGCGAACCCGCTTCACGGTTGTGAAAACCAGGTTGGCGGTGCGTGAAACCGACCTGCAGGCGCTGAGGTGTGCGCGAGAGCCTTTCGATCAGCTCAGCCTGGGGCCCGTCTTCGGGACGGGCGTGATGACGAACTGGTACTATCAGCGATATGCGGATTTCCTCGGGCGCAGCAAGGATTCGCCTGCGGCAAGGTACTTGGTGGGGCAGGCTGGGGGGGAACGTTTCTTCTTTGTCGAGTCTGTGGCGCACAAGGATGCCGAAGGGGTGGTCGCGGACGTGGCAGCGCAGGTGACCGGGAGCCAGTTCGAACTCACGGTCAGGGATTACGATGGGGACAGGTTAGTGCTGCACGTGAACATGGGACGGCAGGGCCATTTGTGTTTCATCGACAACTGGGACGAGGACTGGTGCGTGGCCGTGGATGGCGGCAAGGCCCAACTTGAGGTCCTGTTGGGGTGCTTCAAGGCGGTGGCACTCAGCCCCGGTCGCCATGAGGTGGAATTCGAGTATCGACCCAGTCTTTGGGGGCGGGCCGTTCTCCGCAGCCAATGAGCACAAAGAAGCGGGTCGGCGGTCCCCCAATGCTACTAAGGTTCTCGGCGACGTCACCCTATGGAGCGCGGTGGCAAGTCCGCCACGGGCGGCGCGACACCGCTTTGGCTGAGGCGCAT